>NBJMR02800__coassemble_1373_pt1 | contig 52586 bp, 37 predicted proteins | sample NBJMR02800__metabat2_low_PE_045 | metagenome-assembled genome bin NBJMR02800 | reverse complement strand
GAAATCCCGGATATTATCATTGTCAGAGCCATAAAAATTGAGAGGTAGATAGTAGATTTGCTATTTCCTGTAATTGTAAAAAAACTTAAAACTATGGAGGTATCTATTTTGATTATAAGACAAGAAAGACCAGAAGATTATGATACGGTATATCATGTTGTAAAAGAAGCATTTGAAAATGCTGAATATACAGATGGAAATGAACAGAACTTAGTTGCTGCGTTAAGAAAAAGCAAATCGTTTATTCCGGAACTTTCTCTTGTTGCTGTCGAGGACGAAAAAATTGTAGGACATATTCTTTTTACAAAAGCAGTTGTTCAAGGGGTTGAGGTTCTTGCGCTTGCCCCTCTTTCTGTATTACCCGATTATCAGAACAGGGGAATCGGATTATCTTTGATGAAAGAAGGACACAGTATAGCACATAAATTGGGATATGAATATTCAGTTGTTTTGGGACATTCCAAATACTATCCAAAGGCAGGATATATTCCGGCAAGTGAGTGTGGAATAAAAGCGCCATTTGAAGTTGACGATGAAAGTTTTATGGCACTTAATCTTAACGGAAGTCAAAACAAATTAAATGGAGTTATTGAGTACAACAAGGCTTTTGGGATATGATGTAAAAAATTAGAAGTTGGGAAGGTAAAACATAGATGAATCAAGGTAGAATTATTGTAATCACAGGTTCGCCGGGAACAGGGAAAACTACAACGGCATCTGCTGTTGCAAAAGAATCAGATTTAGAAAAGTCTGTGCATATGCACACAGATGACTTTTACCATTATTTGAGTAAAGGGGCAATACCACCACATTTGCCAGAATCAAATGAGCAAAATTTGGTAGTCATTGAAGCATTTTTAGAAGCTGCGAAGCGATATGTTCGTGGTGGATATGATGTAATTGTAGATGGCATTGTAGGACCGTGGTTTTTAGAGCCGTGGCTCAACATTGTTCAAGAGCATTATGAAGTACACTATATCGTTTTAAGGGCAAGTAAAGAAGAAACTATGAAGCGAGCTATCGAACGCTCAAAGTTAGACAGAGAAACAAATATTGAATTAGTTGAAACAATGTGGAATCAATTTTCCAATTTAGGAATCTATGAATTAAATGTTATAGATACAACTGCGCACTCAATCAAAGATACTGTTTCAGCAGTAAAAGAAAAAATCGTAAGCGGTACGGCTTTGCTCGCCCACGGACGTTCGCCCCACCGCAAGGTTCCCCCGGGCGGGATAAGTCCCGCCCCTACGCTATCATTCCAAAATCGTGCCGAAGGCACACCACATCTAAACTCTAAAAATTTCCCTCCAGCGCGCAGAGGATCTCTCCCATCCGGGCCGGGGATTCTTTGTAGCCGCGCAGGATCCAGGCGTTCACGACGCCGTAGAGCGCGTAGGCGGTCTCGTTGCTTTTGTAGTAGGCGATGACGTCCTCCTCCTGCTTTTCGGGGCGCAGAATTTGTAAATAGACGTCCAGAATCACCTGCTGATGCCCCACGCGGTAGAGCAGGTCGTTGATCTGCCGGATCGAGAGGCAGAACTCAAAAAACAGCCGTATCGCCGTCCGGGCGTCGTCGTTCGCCCGGAAATCCTGAATGTTGTGATCCTGGGCGAAGCGGTTCCACAGCTGCTGGATCTTAAAGACGAGCACCTCGTCCTTTGTCTTGAAATACCGGAAATACGTAGACCGCCCCACGTCCGCGCGGGCGGTCATCTCCTCAATGCTGATCTTCTCGATCGGCTTTTTCTGCATGAGTTCCAAAAGCGCCGTACCCATGCATTCCTTCAGGTATTCGGTCGTCGCCGTCGTCCTGCGCATCGTCTGCCTCCCATTGTGTCCCAAAGCGGGACGAAGGCGGGCCGGCCGTCTCCACCATTCTGGTCGGCGTCTGCATGGGGATTATGCTGATGTCGCTGGTGCTCTACGCAATCCGCAACATCAAGATGATCCGCGGCAAATCCTGAGCCTGCGATATCCCTGAAAAATCCCCTGAAAGTGTTATTGTATGGACACGCTTTTCATCCTGGTCGCCCTGGATGAAAACCACCTGCCCCAGCTGCAGGTGCTGCCGATCACGCGGCCGGCCGGGGATCTGAACAGGAACGCCGCCCAAGGAGGTCCACAATGGACAAACAGACAAAACGCATCCTTTGCTACATCGCGTTCGGCGTCGGGCTGTTCGCGCTGCTCAACAACCTTGGCAGTGTGTGGGCGGTGGTGAAAACCGGCGCCTCCTTCCTGGTGCCGGTTTTCGGCGGCCTGCTCGTGGCGTTCATTTTGAGCGTACCGATGAAAGGGTTCGAGAATCTTCTGCTGCGCTTGCTGCCCAAAGACCGCCGCCCGCGCGAGACCGCACTGCAAGCGGCCGGCCTGCTGCTGACGCTGCTCAGCGTGGTTGTTGTGCTTGTGCTTGCCTTCACCCTCGTCATCCCTGAGATTGCGCGCTCGGTGCGCACCATCGCCGATTTGGTTGTGCAAGAGTGGCCCTCCTGGATGGAATATCTTGACGAACAGGGGTTCAACACATCGCAGCTTTCGGCCCGGACCGAAGCGCTCGATGTTGACGCGCTGCTGCAATCGCTGTCCGGCAGCGCGGGCGCGCTGCTCGGTTCGATCATGGATACCTCAGCCTCGATCCTGTCCGGCCTTGCGAACGCCGGCATCGCGCTGGTGATCGCGGTGTATCTGCTGCTCAGCCGCCGCAGCCTCGCGCGAAAGAGCAAAAAGCTGCTCTACGCCTATCTGGCCAAGCCGCACGCCGACCGCGTCTGCCACATTGCCGGGCTTGTGCAGGCCGCCTACACCAAGTTTTTGTCCGGCCAATGCATCGAAGCGTGCATCCTCGGCGTGCTGATCTTCCTGGCATTCTCGGCGTTCGGGCTGCCCTATGCCGGCCTTATCGGGTTTTTGACCGCGATTTCCGCCTTCATCCCCTATGTCGGGGCGTTTGTCGCCTGCGTGATCGGCGCGCTGCTGATTCTGCTTTCCTCGCCCGAGCAGGCGCTGATCAGCGTGCTTGTTTTTCTGGTTGTGCAGTTCGTCGAAAACCAGTTTATCTACCCCAACGTCGTCGGCACCTCGGTTGGGCTGCCGCCGCTCTTCACCTTCCTCGCCGCGCTGATCGGCGGCAACCTGTTCGGCCTGTTCGGCATGATCTTCTCGATCCCCCTTGCCTCGGTACTCTACGCCCTGCTGCGCGAGGACGCAAACCGGAGGGCGGAGGGGAAGGTTTCCATAAAAAATGATAAATAACAAATAATAAAATCGGTGTTCCGGCGGCCTGCGGGCCGCCGGAATATTCGATTGTGTGTGGGGGCCGATGCTCGCATCGGCCCGTGGAACCTCCCGCCGTCCCTACTATCCATACCAAAACAGGCCGCAGCCCCAAAAAGGCTGCGGCCTATTCTTTATATCATATCAAACCAATTTCAAAACCGTGGCGAAGGCACAGCATCTAAACTCTCGAAACAAAGGCCGTCAAGCCTCCGCTCCCTGCAGCGTCGTATACCACGGCCGGCTCCCTGCGCCGAGGGCGTCCATCAGCTGCGCGTCCTGTTCCGGCGTGCCGGTGTAATCCGGGATGCCCACCGCCGCGGCGCAGGCGGCCCGGTTCTCGAGCGAAGGGTCGAGCCCGTTCGCGATGAAGGTGACAACCGCCGTCTGCCCGCGCCAGCCCATCAGCAGCTCGGACAAATCTCCCTCGGGGTCGGTCTCCTTCCGGTGACTCAGGTGCATCTGGGCGAGCTCCCGCAGCGTTGCCATACGCCAATCGATGGACGGCCGCGGCCAGCGCCGCCTGATGCGCTCGACATAATCGTCCTCCATCTCGCGGCGGGTTTCTTCGTCCAGCGTAAGGTTCAGCCGGTAAAACTCGAGCGTCTCTCCCTCCAGCGCGCGCTGGTCATCCGGGGCCTCCTGCACGGCGAGGTCGAGCCGCGGCTGCGCGCCCTCCGCCTCATAGGCAAGCGACCAGCCGAAGCGATATTGGATTGTGCGCTCCTCCTCCGAATTGGTGTAGACAAGAATCTCGTCGGCGTTCCAGTCCATCGGGCCGGAGGCAGCGTCGAAAGAAAAGCTCGATGCACCGTCGTCCAGCTTCTGATAGTCGAAACGTTGCAGGCCAAACCCGGCGCCCGCCAGGTTGCCCGCCAGATCGAGCGCGTACATCTTGTCGCCGGCGCAGGCCACCCAGATAACCCCATCCTCGCCGAAGGATTCCACAATCGCCTTTGGCGGGCCGCCCTCGCGCTCCGGCGTGATCGAACCCCGGTTTTCGTTCCCGCAGCCGGCCAGGCCGACCGCCACCAGCAGGCCAAGCCCACCGCACACAACACGACGCAACATACCAAAGCACCTCCCTGCGGGGCAGTTCCGGACACACCTCGCCATTGCCAGATGCATCCGTCAGGCTACCTTTTCATTTCTATACTACAAAACGCACCTCCTTTTGGCAAGCCTTTCTCCACACAAAAAGAGAACTTTTACAACTGCGCCAAAATCGGCCGGCAAAATTTAGTCACTTTGCCCGGGTTGCTTTTTGGGCCGGCGGGTGCTAGAGTGATGCCAGATACTTTTTCCCCACCGCCAAAGGAGGAACCTGTAATGCCGCATACACCATATTTTGAACAGCAGGGCAGCGCCTTGCTCTACCGCAATGACGGTGAAACAGTCCGGGTTGAACCCTGGGGCCCGGATAGCCTGCGGGTACGCGCCGGCTTGCTGGATGACCTGGAACACGGCAGCATCGCCCTGCTTGCCCCTTCCCCTGCCGATGCGGACGATATCGCCGTTTCCATCATGGAAAACTGTGCCACCCTGCGCCATGGCAAGATCACGGTAGAAATGCGGCTGCAGGATTGGGGCCATGCACTGCAGCTTCGGTTTTACAACGCCCGCGGTGAACTTTTGCTGCAGGAAATCCCGAACGGGTATGCGCTGTCGCTGCGGGCACGGCACTACAAACCCCTGCCGGGCGGAAATTTCCGGCTCAGGGCCAGCTTTGTCTCTGACCCCGATGAAAAGATCTACGGCATGGGCCAGTACCAGCAGGAGCGGATCAACTGGAAGGGCTGCAACCTGGAGCTGGCGCATCGCAACTCACAGGTCAGCATACCGTTTTACCTTTCGAGCAAGGGGTACGGGTTCCTTTGGCACAATGCCGCGGTGGGCGAAGTGCATTTTGGGCTGAACACCACCCAATGGGAGGCTGAAAGCACCCGCCAGCTCGATTACTGGATCACGGCCGGCGACACCCCGAAAGAGATCGAGCACCACTACACCGAAATGACCGGCCGTGCCCCGATGATGCCGGAATATGGGCTGGGGTTCTGGCAGTGCAAGCTGCGGTATTACAACCAGCAGCAGGTGCTTGACGTAGCGCGGGAATATAAGCGCCGGGGCATCCCGCTGGATGTGTTGATTATTGACTACTACCACTGGCCCCGCTGCGGCGATTACCGCTTTGACCCCGAGTATTTCCCCACCCCGGCCGAGATGATCCGGGAGCTGGACGAAATGGGGATCGCGACCATGGTTTCGGTCTGGCCGCAGATTGACTGGCGCAGCGAAAATTATGCCGAGATGAAACAGCTGGGCCTGCTGGTCAAAGCCAACACCGGCGTGGATGTCCAGATGGTGTTCCATGGCAACAATGTCTTTTTTGACGCCACCAACCCACGCGCCCGGGCCTATGTATGGGACAAGATCCGCCAGAATTATGCCGCGCTCGGGGTGCGCGCCTTCTGGCTGGATGAAGCCGAGCCCGAGTTTACCACCTATGATTATGACAACTACCGGTATTATGCCGGGCCGGTAACCGAAATCGGTAATATTTACCCGCGTGAGTATGCCAAAATGTTCTATGAAGGCCAGCAGCGGGAAGGCCGGACCGACATTGTCAGCCTGACCCGCTGCGCCTGGGTTGGCAGCCAGCGCTATGGCGCGCTGGTTTGGAGCGGGGATATCTTCTCCACCTGGGAAGATTTCCGCAAACAGGTTTGCGCCGGGCTGCACATGGGGCTGGCCGGCATCCCCTGGTGGACGACCGACATTGGCGGATTCCACGGCGGCTGCGTAGATGACCCCGCCTTCCAGGAACTGCTTGTGCGGTGGTTCCAGTTCGGAGCCTTCTGCCCGGTCATGCGCATCCACGGCAACCGTGCCCCCCACCAGCCAATTGTCAACCAGGCCGGTGAGGAACGCGAACAGACAGGCGCCGGCAACGAAGTATGGAGTTTCGGGCCGCAGAATGAGGAAATTTTGGTGCGTTACATCCGCCTGCGGGAAACCATGCGCCCCTATCTGCGTGCTGTCATGCAGGACGCCCACAGCGAAGGGAACCCGGTGCTGCGCACGCTGTTTTATGAATTTCCTCAGGATGCCGCCGCCTGGGATTGCCAGGACGAATACTGCTTCGGCCCCGATCTGCTGGTGGCCCCGGTGCTTGAACCGGGCGCACAGAGCCGCCCGGTTTACCTGCCCGCCGGCGCCAGCTGGACCGAGCTGCACACCGGCGTCGTGTATGCCGGCGGGCAAACCGTTGCCGCCGCCGCACCGCTTGCCACCATACCGGTTTTCCTGCGGGATGGTCGCCACACCGATTGGATCGGCCTTATCTGAATGCCGCGGCACCCACGCTGTGTGCCCGTTCTGTTTGGGGGCGGAAAAGAGCGAGAAAAGATTTGCCCGGCCACCTTGCAATTTGCGAGGCAACATGGTATAATAATTGTTGTCCTCGCGAGAACTCTCCGGGCAATCATCTGCGGTCGTAGCTCAGCTGGATAGAGCGTTGGACTCCGACAACTGTGACGCGGTTGCATGGCGCGCTGCTTTTTGGCGATGTGCCGCTTGAAAATCCGGCGCCGCGCCGATTTGCCCGGCGGTCTGACCACGAACTGACCACCATGCACGTTGCGCTCTCGATTTTCTCAAAATTTCATACGATGGATCTCGTCCCAGTGACGATTTTCATACATGTGCGGTTGTAGCTCAGCTGGATAGATCGTTCGGCTCCGACCCGAAAGGCCGCAGGTTCGAATCCTGTCAGCCGCACCACGCAGACGCCTTGCTGGAAAGCAGGGCGTTTTTCTTTTGTCCAGTCTTCGGGAAAGCTGCACCCGGTGCGCCATCGGGGATGAGAACAGCACGTCCGGCCGGTCAGCGTCCCGGCCGGTTCCAACAGTCCTGCGGACTGTTGGAAAGTGCGCGGGTCCCTGCGGAGCCCGGATGGAGGAATGGGAGCAGTGCGCCATCCCCTTCGGGGCGGGATCATGCATCGCGCGAACGCTCGCATTCGCCTCGCGGGGAAGTCGCTAAATACGCTCCGCAGGAGCGTTTTCTTCACGCGCCCGCTGGCGCACCAAAAAAAGCCTTACGGAAACGTAAGGCTTTTCCTTTTCTATGGCTTGTTTGGCTGTATACGGCCTGAACCACAGGATGCCCCGGCAGCACCTGTCAGGAATGGGGATAAAAATCGCTCACGGTGTTGGTCACCAGGCGGAAGGTGAGCTGCGCCATGTGCTGGGGACTTTCCTCACATCCGTGGGACAGCCAGTCTTTGATCAGGCCCACGCCGCCGGCCACGCAGTAGGCATAGGTGTATTTCAGATTGTCCATCCGCTCGGGAAAAGCTTCGCGCAGGGCAGCCAGGCTGTACTGAGAAAGCATCTCCTCGATGCGGTGCAGAAAGCCGATGTCCCCGTGGGGGCCCAGCAGGGCGGCACAGATTTCCCGGTTGTCGAACAGAATGGCAAAGATATCCTCGATGAAAGGAAAACTGTCTTTGTTGAATGGACTGACCGGATGGGTCCGGATGGTGTGCAGGATTTCATCGAACAACTCGTCCTCCACGCTTTCCAGCATATTGTAGATGTCGGTGTAGTGCAGATAGAAGGTGGAACGGTTGATGTCCACCAGGTCCACCAGCTCTTTGACGGTCACCTCGTTGACACTTTTCTCGGACATCAGCTGGGCAAGACCATGCCGCAGCAGCGCCTTGGTGCGGCGGATGCGCCGGTCCGACTTCTTTTCCATGGAAGCCCTTCCTCCCGTTTGTAAATTATTTGTGACTGTTCAACATCATACAACATAATGTCGATTACTGGTCACGGCGATGCGAAATTGTCGGTTGAGTCCCTTCCTCCTGTTTAGTATAATTCTCGATGCAGCAAAAAGCAATACAGCGACGAATAAACAACGCAATGTCTTGCTTCTTGCGCAGACAGAGGAAAGGAAGCGATTTTTTCGTTCTATGCTGAAAGGTGAATGGAAAAAGCTGCTGAGCAACAGGCTGATGCTCGTGGTGGTGCTGGCCGTCATCGCCATCCCCACGATCTACACCACCCTGTTTCTCGGTTCCATGTGGGACCCCTATGGCAGCGTGGAAAATCTGCCGGTGGCGCTGGTCAATCAGGATCAGCCGGTGGAATATGAGGGAAAAACACTGAATGTGGGCGGCCAACTGGTGGAAAATTTGCAGGAGGATGCCTCGCTTGACTTCCGGCTGACGGATGCGGACGATGCGGCCCAGGGCCTTGCGGATGGAACCTATTACATGGTGATCACCATTCCGCAGGATTTTTCATCCAACGCGGCGACGCTGACCGATGAGCAGCCCCGGGAGATGGAACTGGAATACGAAACCAACCCGGGTACCAACTACATCGCCTCCAAACTGAGCGAAACCGCCATGAAAGAGATCCAGGCGGGGGTTCGGGAAGAGGTGACCAAAACCTACGCCGAAACCATGTTCGATCAGCTCGCCCAGGTGGGGGACGGCATGCAGGAGGCTGCGGACGGCGCAGGCGAAATCCAGGATGGAACCCGGCAGCTGGCCGACGGCAACAATACCATCCGGGAAAATCTGGAGCTGCTGGCGGACAGCACCCTGACCTTCCGCAGCGGCAGCGAGACCCTCACCGAAGGGCTGGCCCAGTACACCCAGGGGGTGCAGCAGCTGTCGGACGGTGCAAAGAAGCTGGATGACGGGGCGGCACAACTGAAGGATGGCGTGGACCAGATGGGAGCATCGGCGCCGGAACTGACCCAGGGGGTGAGTGCCCTGAACGACGGCGCGGCCCAACTGGCCCAGGGCACAGCCCAGGCCAAGTCTGGCAGCGATACCCTGGCCGGCGGTGCCGCCCAGGTGGACGACCAGATGAAAACCCTGAATGAAGGGCTGGCCCAGCTGCAAAGCCAGACCGAGACCCTGCCGGATTCGGCCTCGGCGCTGGATGCCGGCGCGTCCCAGGCGCTGGAGGGTGCAAAACAGGTCCAGCAGGGCACCCAGAGCCTGGCGGAGGGGATCCAGACGGCCCAGCAAGGGGCGGACGCCCTGAATCAGGGGCTGCAAACCCTGAGCGGACAGTCGGATGCCCTGAACCAGGGGGCAGCCGATTTGAAAAACGGGCTGGATTCTCTGGCCTCCGCCGTGGCAGGATCTAGCGGCGCAGGAGACAGCCTGACGGCGCTGGCCGGGCAGCTGAGCGATGCCGCCCAGGCGGTGCAGGCCGCCGCAGTAGCGCCCCAGGACCCGACGGCACTGGCCCAGACCATTGCGGACAACACCGCAGCGGCCCAGAATGGGGATCCGGATGCGCTGAACGCCCTGATCTCGGCGGCCGGGGAACTGGCGACGGTGGCCCAGCAGAACTATCAGGAGGCACAGACCGCCGACGCCGCCCGTCAGCAGGCTGCGGAGGCGCTGACCGGTGCGGCCCAGGCTTTGGGCAGTGCGGCCGGCGGCGCGGGAACCGGCGATCTGAACACCGCCATCACCCAGCTGCAGCAGGGGGCCGATCAACTGCAAACCGGTCTGGCCGCCTACACCGACGGTGTGGGCCAGGCTGCCGCGGGCAGCGCGGCACTGGCGGATCCCACCAACGGCCTGCCCGCCCTGCAGACCGGTGCACAGCAGCTTTCGGCGGGCACAGATTCCCTTGTAACCGGGCTAACCCAGCTGCAGAGCGGTACCGGCCAGCTGGCCCAGCAGGCACCGCTGCTCACCGACGGCATCGCCCAGGCGGCCAGTGGCAGCGCGGCTCTGCAGCAGCAGGGCACTGCGGTCCTGCGCCAGGGCGCCGATCAGCTGAACAGCGGCCTGGATGCCCTGGTCACCGGCAGCGGCAGTCTGCAAAACGGCATGAACAGCCTGAGCGGCAAGCTGCCCGCCCTGACCGACGGCATCCGCCGGCTGCAGCAGGGCACCCAGGACCTGAAGGACGGCACGGCCCAGCTGGTGAGCGGGACCGGAGAACTGACCCAAAACAGCCCGGCGCTGAATCAGGGCGCCGCGGCCCTGACCGACGGTGCGTCCCAGATCCAGGACGGCGCCCGACAGCTGGCGGACGGCAGCGGTGAACTGGCCGACGGCATTGACCGGCTGACGGACGGTGCCGGAACCCTGCAGAGCAGCCTGGCAGATGGCGCGGAGGAGATCCGCAGCACCAACACCGGCGAAGAAACGGTGGAGATGTTCGCCGCGCCGGTGACCACCACCGAGACCCAGCTGACCCAGGTGCCCAACAACGGGCACGGCATGGCCCCCTACATGATGTCGGTGGCCCTGTGGGTGGGCTGCATCGCCTTCAGCCTGATGTACCCGCTGACCGAGTATTCCGGCAAGCTGAAAAGCGGCGTCGCCTGGTGGCTGAGCAAGGCCTCGGTGCTCTACACCATCGCGGTGGCCCAGGCGCTGGTGATGGTGGGGGCGTTGCACGCCATCAATGGGTTCGACCCGGCCCGGATGGGCCAGACCCTGCTGGTGGCCTGCGTGGCCTCGGTGACCTTCATGTCGGTGATGTACTTCTTCACCAATCTGATGGGCAAGGTGGGCAGTTTCCTGATGCTGGTCTTCATGGTGATCCAGCTGGCCGGCTCGGTGGGCACCTACCCGCTGGAGCTGTCGGGCTCCTTTGTGAAGTACCTGCACGACTGGGTGCCTTTCACCTACACCGTCACCGCCTTCCGCCGTGCCATCTGCGGCGGTGAGAGCGTCACCGGATGCCTGGCTTACCTGGCGGTATGGCTGGTGGTCTTCACGCTGCTGACCATTCTGGTATTCACGGTGCGTGCACGGCGCATCAAGGCGGAAAAGCCTACCCTGATGGTCTGGCTGGAACAACACCGCCTGGCCTGATCCATAATGCATCGCCCCGTTCCATGCGGTTGCATGGAACGGGGCGTTTTTGGCGGCGGAATGCCGCGGTATCCGCCAGCCGCAAAGCCCGGCTGTGCAGCCGCTGTGGGCCATCCTCCAGCGCCAGGTAGAGCACCTCGCTTTTCCGCGTTGCGCGTCCCAAAAAGGCCCCTCCGCCGCACACAGCGAGGCACAGCTGCAGCGCCATCCAGCTCTCTTTCCGACTTTGGGTGAACCACCCAGTATGTACAATCCCGGAGCCAGCAGGCCATCCACCAGACAGGCCATCGGTTCTAGGGGGTGCTCGTACAACTCCTGCATCGTGTAAGTTTTCAGTTCTTTGGTTTCATTCGTCATCGCATTTTCCTTTCTGCCGTATGGTCTTACTTGCTATATGTTTTCCCCAGCCAGGTAACCAAGAGGTATCCCATAACATTCGGTGAAAAACTTCGCCGCGCTCGCAAAGAAAAAGGCCTGACGCAAGCCGAGCTTGCTAATCAGGCCGGGTTGGGGCTGCGGACGATCATTGCCTATGAGAAAGGCGAGACCTACCCGCAAAAGCGTTCCACCTATCAGACATTAGCCAACATTTTGGGCATGCAGGCCGATGAGTTGCACAACGAGGAAACCACGGCCAGCGCGCCGCCGTTGTCTCGCTCCCATTGGGAGAACAGCAAGCGGCGGTATGAAGAACTGCTCCCGGACGGTCCCGCCTGGCCAGGCGATCCCACCTATGAAGCATACTGCGAAAAGATGGCGCAACTATCCAAGGCAGATGCTGCGCACAATTACTGTAATTCTACCGGCAAGGAGTTGCCCCAAATCACGATCCGTCCGGCCCTGGCCAAAGACTTCCCAACGCTATTGCAAATCTGCAAGGATCGCTGCCAGTTCGACGCCACCCGTGCAGGCGTTGACAAAAGCCGACTCCCCACTTTTGAATCTCAGCTCGAAACCCTGACGCAGTCCCTCGTCGCCTGGATCGCCGCCGGACAGTGCTTCCTGGTGGAAGCCAACGGCCGCCCCGGGGCCTGGTTCGTTCTGCAGCTCCCCGCGCCGGACGACTATCCCGCCGCCAATAAAAGAAAAGGCGGCGCGAAGGCAACGGCCTCCACGCCGCTGCCCCGCGCCACCATGCTGGGCCCTTATACAAGCCCCCGTTTTGCAGGTGCTTCCAAGTATATGCTCACCTTCTGTAAAGCCTGCTGCCCGCGGCTGGCAATCGAAGTCCCGCTGAATGACCCGCTCAGCCAGTTCCGTCTGGCCTACTGGCTGGACCAGGGGTTTGTGCCGGATGCACGGGTGGCAGCTGGTGGAGCGGGGCGGATTGTCTTGCGCAGATGACATTCCGTTGTCTGGCAGCAAGTTTATGAAACCCGCGGGATCTGGTTGAGTTCATCGTTGATCTGGTGGATCATCTCGGGCGTGATAGCCTCGCCCAGCTGGCGAAGCAACTTGTTTAGCGGCATCCGGTCGATCATGGCCTGCATCGAGGCGGGCATCGTGATCCCCTTGGCCACATCGCCGAAGCTGCCCGTCGCCCGGGCCATCACCCGCTCCACCGCCTGCTGCGCGGCGGGGCTCTGCTTGATAGCTTCCATCGAGTCGAGAATGGAATAATACCCCGGCCGCTCGAGCTCGTCCGGCCGGTCGAACCAGTTGACCACCTCGCCGCCGGTGACCGAATAGGCGGGGTTGGGCTTGTCCACCTTGCGGATGGCGATGGTGTCGGAGAGTTTGCCGCTGCGGGCCTCGATCGTGTGCGCGCCGGTGATGGGTACCTGGAACTTGAAAATCTTGTCGCTGGTCTGCGTCGCAAATTCCCGGCCGTCCACCAGCAAGGTGACCGCGGGCTGGTTCGAGTAGACTTTCACCTCGGTGACCGCCTCGGGCCGGTCGATGTACCGGCGGCCGCACAGGTGCACGAACGGCTCTTTGCTCAAATAGGCTTTGTAGATGTAGAACGCATCTTTTTTGGTCTTGCGGTCGAAGGTGACCAGGCCCTTCTGGTTCTGCCCGGGCTTGCCGCCCTCGTTGCGGCCGTCGGCGGCAAAGTCGAACATGTTCCAGCAGTGCATGGCCCAAATGTAGGGGCGTTCCGCCCACATTTTGAGCATGTGCTCATGGTAGAGGGCCTGGTAGGGTTCGCTCCAGTCGCCTTTTTCGGGGTGGCCGTTCTGGTAGACCGGGTTCGCGTCGGCGCCGTACTCCGACAGGCCGATGACCGCCTCGGGGTGCTTTTGGTGGAACTCGTCAAACCACGCGTCGTTCTGTTCGAGTTCCCCCAGATACCAGCCGAAATACAGGTTGTAACTGCGAATGTCCGCCAGTTCGACAAAGGGGTCGTCCATATCCAGCATGAAGGCGTGGGCCATCGTCGTGGGGCGAGTGGGGTCGAGTTTGTGGCACAGGTCGTTGAGCAGCTTGTGGTTTTCGACCATGTCGGGCGTCACGCCACCCGAGGCCGTGATCTCGTTGGACAGCCCCCAGCAGACGATGGACGGATGATTGTAATTCTGGACAACCAGGTCGGTCATCTGGTCGAGGGTGTTCTGGCGGCCGTTCTCCATGTGCTTTGTGATATACGGAATTTCCGCCCAGACGACGAGGCCGCACTCGTCGCACAGGTCGTAAAAGTGCTGGGCGTGCTGGTAGTGCGCCAGGCGCACGGTGTTGGCACCCATCTCGCGCAGCAGGGCCAGGTCCTCCTCATGTTCGGCATCGGTCAGCGCGTTGCCCAGGCCCTGGCGGTCCTGGTGGCGGGCCGCACCGCACAGGCGATAGGGGCGGCCATTGAGTAGAAAGCCCTTGTCCGCGTCAAAGGCAATCGTCCGGCAGCCGAAGCGGGCGGAAACGCTGTCGCCGCTCGAAAGCGACGCCGTCAGCGTATACAGGTACGGGTCATCCACGCCGTCCCACAGGTGGACGTTCTCGATGACAAATTCAGCTTTGGCGCAACCGTTCCCCACGGTGGCGGTCAGCGTTTGCCCCGCGGTCAAGAAGGTCACAGTCTCACCGTCGGCGTTTTCAGTGTAGGCTTCGACGGTGACAGTCGCGCGGCGCGCTTCCAGATTTACAATGGGCGTCACCTTCAGCCCGCTGCCGCCGTGATAGGAAAGCGCGAAGTGGCCGGCGGGCACCGTGAGCAGGTGTACAGGCCGGTACAGTCCGCCGTAGAAGGTGAAATCGGCCTTTTGGGGGTAGACGGTGTCATTCTCGCTGTTGTCCACGAGCACGGCCAGCAGGTTGACACCTTCCACCAGCGCGGGGGTCAGTTCCACCCGGAAGGTCGAATACCCGCCCGCATGCCGGGCCAGCTTCCGGCCGTTTAGGTAGACTTCGGCGGTCATGGCCGCGCCCTCAAACTCCAGCCAGAGCTGTTCGCCCGCGGCCAGGGCGGGCGGGGTCAGGCGGCGGCAATAGCAGGCGGTGCCGCGCCAGTAGTCGTTGCCGCCGTCGGTGCCGTCAGCGGCGTTCCAGGTGTGGGGCAGCGTGACCGGCTGCCAGCTTTCGGGGAAGGCGGCGGGAATCTCGGCGGTCTTGGCGAACCGCCAGCCGTCAAGCAAAGATACAGTGTGGCGCATGGTGGCCTCCTTTATTTTCCGTATTCAATAGGGCTTCACAACTCTTCAAGGGTCCAGGCATCCCGCCAGCGGATGCAGGGTTTGCCGTCCTCAACGGTCAGCGGCAACCACACGTAGCCGGCCACCGAGGTGTTGGCGGTGCCGAGCAGCGGGCATCCGGCCAGCTCACGGGCTTCCTCGGGCGTGACCGTGTATTTGTCCGGCTCGTAGTGGGCCGCGATGGCCCGGGTCAGCACGTCGGCACGATGGGCGTCCACGGGGTAGCCGGGCACCCAGCGGTCGGCCAGCGTCAGGTACACCCCCGGTTTGCCGGGCAGCGGAAGAACCTGACTGATCTGGCTGTTGAAACTTGCGTGGGTATCGTCGTCCAGATGGGGGTCTCCCACCGGCACAAAGGGTCCCAGCGGGGTACCTGCCACGGCGGCATCGCTGCGGTTGGGGATGTAGCCGGTCATGCCGCTTGTGAGCATATAGTACTTGTCTCCCTCGCGGAATACCGCAATGCCCTCCCGCACAAAGGGCGGGTGCAGCCCGGCGTACTGCTCGGTGACAGGGCCAGTGATGTCGAGGTAATCTTCGGTGAGGGCGGTGGCGTAGACACTGCCGTGGTTGCCGTTGAAATACAGGTAGGCGGCGCCGTCCGCGGCCTGGTAGAGATCAAAGTCGCCGGCATCCATGCCCAGCGGGCGGTAGTTTTCCCGGACCAGTGTGTAGGGCCCCAGCAGCGCCGGGGCGGTGAGCAGCGCGAAGCAGGCTTCCTTACCCGAGAGCTTGAGCCAGCAGACGTACTGACCGGTGCGGGGGTTTTTGAGGATGTGGGGCCGGTCGATGTGCTTTTGCGGGGCCAGGTTGGAGTCAGGGTTATCCAGCACCGGCGGAATGATGAGCCCGCAGTCGGTCCAGTTGTACAGATCGGCGCTGCGGTAGGCCCGGATGCCCCAGGTCCAGATGCCGTTTTTGCCGTCGGTTTTCTCCTTGTTTTCGCCGTACCAGTACCACTGGCCGTTCTCATAAAACAGCCCGCCCGCGTGGGCCTGGATGCGGTTGCCCTGTGTGTCCAGCCAGGGGCGGCCGGGGTAGATTGCCGTTTGCATAACAGGTTCCTCCTTGCTGATTTTCGTCTTTTGGGCAAAACCCGGTCAGGCGCTGCGTACCGCACACAAAAGTGGCGCGGCCCGGGCGTGCGCGGTTTGGCCCTGCATGGTTACAGCGACCGGCGCGCCGGGGTCAGCCAGCCCCCACACGGACACGACCTGGCCCTGTTGCAGCACCATGCCGTCAGAAAACAGACGATCCGGTTTCAGCATGGCGTATTCCCTCCTGTTTGTTGTTTGGGCACCGCGTGCAGCGCCGTGTCAATCGCTGCCAGTTGTTCGGGCGGCAGGGCAATCATACCCGCCAGTTGGCGGAACAGCAGCCCGCTGAGGACCGCGGGCAGCGCGTCGAGATGCAAACGCGCAAGCAACGGCTGCAAAACCGGCTGGATGACCGCCGTGGCCGGGCTTTGCAGCAGGTAACCGAGCGTGCAGTCCACGTTGTAGGCGCTTTCCCGGTTGCCGTTGACCCGGGCCGGGCAGCGCGGCGCAGTGAGGGCGCCGCCTGCGAAATTGCCGAACACATCCCGCAGCCAGGCAGTACTGTCCGACACCCAGTGTGGTGCGCGGCTGCACAGCCCCTGTGTGCCGAGGAAGCTCTCGCCGGTGGAAAAGCCATGGTCCGCCTGGCTGTAAATGTGGCACTCGTAGGAGATGTCGTACCGGGTCAGCGCCTCCAGCCAGGCCAGCGTGTTGGCCACCGGCACTGTGGTGTCGTTGCGCCCGGCAAACACAAAGCAGGGGCAGGTGTGTTCGTCCACGCCCAGGGCGGCGTCCGGCGCACCGGGCAGGTAGGTTTCCACCGTGGCCTTGTCAACGACCGGATAGCCCAAAATGGCCGCGTTGGGGCGCTGGCCAGCCATGGCCGCGGCGCAGGCGGCCAGGTGCCCGCCCGCCGAAAAGCCGATGACCGCCAACTTGTCCGGGTAGAGGGCCCAGTCCCCGGCATGGCTGCGGATCAGCGCGGCGGCGGCCTCGTAATCCTCAAGCGGGTTCGGCCAGGCGGCCTGTACACCGGTGGCGTAGCGCAGCACAAAAGCCTGGAACCCGGCTTGCAGGTAGGCAAGCGCCACCGGGTCGGCTTCACGGTCAGAGCACATCTGGTAGCCGCCGCCCGGCAACACGAGCACGGCCGGGCGGCGGGCCAGTGGGGCAAATTCGCCGCCTACCGGCTGCAAATAGGCCGTCAGCACCGCGCCATGGCCGGTTGGGAGTTGTTGTTCCAGAATTTGCATGGCAGTTTCCTCCGTTTTGTTCACGGTAAGCCAAAACCGGCGGCAGCCAAGCTGCCGCCGGTTTTTCGGGGAAGGTTTGCGAACGGGATCTCTTGGATTGTTTATGTGCGGTTTACGTCTGGGCCTCGCCCTCGGCCTTGGCAGCGGTCTTGGCAGCGGCTTCGGCGCGGCGGGCCTCGACGGCCTTGTTGATCTCGGGCATACGCTTGTCCAGATCATAACCGGCCATGAGGATAATGATGACGATGTAGAGCACCAGCGGCACGATGCTGGCCATCATGCGGATGGCGGTGAGGGCCGCCGGGGTGATGTTGTTGGGGTCGTAGGCGACCAGGCTCAGTGCGACACCCATGGCACCGCCGCCCAGCGCGTTGCCGATGCGGCTGGCCACGCCCTTGATGCTGCCCAGCGTGCCCTCCATGCGCTCATAGCCCTGGTACTCGTTGTAGGTGGCGCAGTCGAGCTGGAGCATGGGTCCCAGGTAGCTGGCGGGCAGCGAGCCGATGCCGGACAGGATGATCGCGAGCATCAGCAGCGGGATGTTGGCCCCGGCAAAGAAGTAGATGACGTAGTTGACAGCCATCAGACCGTAGCCGACGAGGGTCAGGCGGGCGATGGAGAACTTTTTGGAGAGCAGCGGCACAAAGAACATGACGGGCAGCGCCAGGATGGTGGCCGCCGAGGTCACGCCCATCAGGCCCTCATTGCCGACGATGTAGCGGAAGTAGTAGACGCCGACGCCGAGGTTGGACACAAAGCCCGCGATCAGCGCGATGATGGACAGGCGCAGCATGTACTTGTTGTGGGAGATGGCGGCGACGCACTCCTTGAAGTTGAGCTTGTCGCCCTCGGCCTGGGCGCTGACGTCAACGTTGTTGACCTCCTTGACGGTGAAGAAGCGGATCAGGCCGATGGCCAGCAGCGGGATGCCAAAGATCGCGGCCAGCTTGCCCCAGCCGCCGGCCTGGTGGCTGTAGGTGGCCATGAGGATGGGGAACAGGATGTTGAAGATGAACGCCACAGCCGAGGTGATGATGCTGCCGAAGGAGTTCAGCTTAATGAGGACCTTCTCGCTCGGGAAGGCGCGGATCATGTAGACGACGTCGTTGGAGTTGAGCAGCGTAGTGAACACGGCGGTGACCAGGATGTACATCGAGAACGCCCAGACGTACTTGACGCCCATCTGCCAGTTTTCGGGGCAGCTGAACATCAGCCAGGTGAAGACCCACATGCCGATCTGGGCCAGCTCAAACGGGCGGCCGCGGCCGATCTTGGTATTGGTGTGGTCAACGATATAGCCGCCGAAGATGCCGGCCACCGCGCTGACCACCTGGCTGACCACCATCAGGATGCCCATGATCAGCGGGTCGAGCAGCAGCGTGTCGGTGCAGAAGATGTTGAAGTAGCCCAGGATCAGCACGTTGCAGGCCGTGGAGACCTGGCTGCTCTGCCACTTGAACAGGTTGAGCAATCCCATTTTGTCGGGATTTTTGGCTTTCTTTTTGAACATGAAGCGGTTTCCTCCTTACCTGATTGCCCGGGGCGCTCACCGCGTCCCCGTTGCCTTTGCTTTGTGTGTATTGTACGGCAAGGGACAGGCTCGAGGCATTCGTTTTTTGGTGTTTTCATGCAGCAATTGGCGCAGTATGGAACGTTTGGCCAATTTATAAATCGTTGCGCCATTTTTCGTATCCGTCATTTCGTCAGCCGCCCCGCACGGCCTTTCTCCGCCGCGGCGGGGTGGTGGCTATTCCAGGAAATCGTGCAGCCGCAAAAGGTCGGCGGCCGCATCGCAGACGATCTCGCCGGAGCACCACAGCTCTGGCTTGCCAGCCAGCGCCGCGAACACATACTGCGACAAAACCGACTGCAAATTGAGCGAATCGCCCTCGGCTGTGTTGAAATGGACGTCGCCCCGGCATTGGCCCACGGCCTCGAGGAAAGCGGCCAGGTCGGCCTGCTGCTTCAGTTTCATGCTGTCAATCCTTCTCTCTGTGTGTTGCTTTCGTTTTCGGTGCGCCGCCCATGCCAAGGCTCGCGCGGTATTGCGCGGGGCTTTGGCCGTAGCGGCGTGCAAAAGCCGTACTGAAATAGTTGGGCGTACCGAACTGGAATTCCTCGCTGATGGCCCGCACGCTGCGCTGTGTGGTCTCCAGTTGCAAGCGCGCCTGTTCCAAGCGTGCGTCGCGGATGTAATCGGCCAGCTTGGTGCCGGTCTCTTTCTGGAACTTTTTGGTCAGGTAATATTCGGTATACCCCACATGGCGTGCCAGGTCGGCCAGCGTGAACGGCTCGGTCAGGTGGGTCTGCACATACTCCATGCACTCCTGCACGGGCAGCGTCATAGCCGGGTGGGCGCGGCTCGCATGCACCCGGCGGATAAAATCCTGCACCATCTTGGTGTTCAGGTTGATGAGATCGGATGTGCGGGCGCACTGCTCAGCCGCCCGCACATAGGTGACTTCCAGCGCCTTCGCCGTGCGGGGGCTAAGCCCGCCCTCAATGGCCGCACGCGCGCACAGCGCCGTAAAAATGATGACGGTATCCTTGTTTTCCCGCACAGGATCGCCAAGGTTGTAGGCGTCCGGCTCGCCGTGGGTCGAAACACTGCTGCCGAACGGGTCAGCCGAGAGGTTGCCCTCCCGCACACATTGCAGAATCCTTTCTTCCAGCAGGCGCGAACGCTCGGGATCCCAGGCGGCTTCTACGCCTTCGGCCAGGCGGGGGTTCGGCAGCGCGGTGCCGCCGTGCAGCAGCATGCGGATATCCCCCGCCGCCATGGTCCGGCCGGTCAGGCACCAGTGCAGCATGATCGCATACTGATGAATGTTGTTCAGCGAAAGCACCGGCACGTCCTGCAACTGTTCGATCAGCAGGCCGCCAAGCGCCACCGACAGGTTCATGCCCTGCAGCGCGTTGCGGATCGTATCGAGGGAAGAGACGGCGTCAAACATCGGCCCCACCATGATGACAGCCTGAAGCTTCCCGTTTTCCAGGCGCATAAAGTCGGCCAGCCAGAACATCCCCAGCGGGTCATCCATCATCAGGGTGGTCTGGCAGGTATCCGCTTCGGTCAGGGCGCGGTCCAGACAGTTGCCCGCGCGCAAAAAAAGCTGGAACTCCCGTTCATGGGCGCAGGTGCTCATGTACAGTTTTTTGTCGGGGCCAAAGGCCCACACCCCCAGCCCGCAGGCGTTGCCCAGCATTTCAGCAAATAGCTGGCAGCGACGGTAAAGCTCGGTTTCGTTCATTGCGCAGCTCTCCTTTCGGCAGGGTCTTGGCCCTGCTTATACGATATCGCAGCGCGGCGGCTGCATGCATTTTATTTTTAGTGATTCTGTTTGTATTTTAGCAAATTACAAAAGAAAAGCCAATATGCATATATAAAATCTATTTTTTATATCCCGTTTTGGGGCACGACCCGGTACAATAGAGAAAAATCACGGGCCGTCCGCCCCTGCCCGGCCCTTTGTGAAAGGAACGACCGCTATGCCAAACACCGAAACCCACCGCGCCCCCTGGGCTGACCCCACCAACATTGGCGAACATGTGCTGCCGCCGCACGCCGCCTTTTTGGGCGGCGATGCCCTGTGCCTGAACGGCACATGGGCGTTCCGCTGCGGGTTGGCGCTGCCCGCGGGCGACCCGCCGTTCTGGGCTGCGGACGGCGGGGCCGGGGAAGGCTGGACCGCCATCCAGGTGCCCGGCTGCTGGGAGCCCCAGGGCTTCGGCAAGCCCTACTACTTTGCCTGCGGCTTCCCGGCGTTTGTCGGCACCGAGGAAGGACACATCCCGCAGGTTGACGAAAGCCAGGTCTATGTGGGGCAGTACCGGCGGAGCTTCGCCACGCCGGAGATACCGGCGGGCAGCCGGGCTGTGCTGTGCTTCGGCGGGGTCAAGTCGGCGTTCCGCTGCTGGGTCAACGGGGCGTATGCGGGCTTTGGCAAGGGCTCGATGTTGCCGGTGGAATTCGACGTGACCGACCTGCTGCACCCCGGGCAGAACACGCTGGCCGTGGAAGTGCGGGCGTTTTCCGACGCCGTCTACCTCGAGGACCAGGATATGTGGCACATGGCTGGCATCTACCGCGATGTGACGCTGCGGATGGAGCCGCCGTGTGCACTGCTGGACGTATACGCCAAAGCGGACAGCGACGGGAGCTTGCGCATCGAGACCGAAACCCGCGGCGGTGACGCGGTACGTGCCCGGCTGCGGGACGGCGAGACATTGCTGGCCGAGGGCACGGCGGCCCCCGGCCAAGTGCTGACACTGGCCTGCCCGCCTGAACACCTGCGGCTGTGGAGCGCTGAGACGCCCAACCTGTACACCCTGACTGTGACCCTTTTGCAGGACAGCGCACCTGCCGACGAAAAGACGCTGGAGGTAGGCTTCCGCCGCATTGAGATCGACGGCGAGCGGCTGCTGTGCAACGGGATGCCGGTCAAGCTGCGCGGGGTAAACTACCACGCTTTCACCCCCACCGGCGGCTACCATGTGCCCGTCGAGGTGTACGAGCGGGATCTGACCACGATGAAGCGGCACAACATCAACGCGATCCGCACAAGCCACTACCCGCAGGACGATGTGTTTTACACCCTCTGTGACCGGCTGGGGCTGTATGTGATGGACGAGTGCAACGTCGAAAGCCACGGCGTGCGGGAGAAAAACGTGCCCGGCAACGACCCGCTGTGGACCGCGGCGGTCGTGGACCGGATGCGCCGCATGGTGGTGCGGGATCGCAACCACCCCTGCGTCATCATCTGGAGTTTGGGCAATGAGTCCAACAGCGGCGAAAACCACCACAAAATGCGCGCCGCCGCGCTGGCGCTGGACAGAACCCGGCCCATCCACTATGAGGGCGGGGCAGATTTGCAGGCTTCCGACTTTGTCTGCGTGGGGTATTCGAGTTGGCAGCGGGAACAGTTGTTTGCCGAGGGCAAGGACGTGCCCGACCGCCTGGGCGTCGTGGCCGAGGAGATGGACCCCGCACTGCTGATGAGCGTCAACATGATCCGGTACGAGACCTACAAGAACCACCCCATCGTCGCCACCGAGTATATGCACAGCATGGGCAACTCGGGCTGCGAGATGGAAAAACACGCCGATGTGTTTGAGCATTCCGACCGCTGGTGCGGCGGCTTTGTGTGGGATTACAAGGACAAGGCCCTGGCCCACCCCGCGCTGGGCTATGGCTACGGTGGGGACTTTGGCCCCGGCGACCAGCCCGGCACGATGTGCTGCAACGGCATCGCCAACCCGGACGGCGTGCCCCACCAGCAGATGGCCGCGCTGAAGGCGGCCTTCCAGCCGCTGGAAGCCGAACACCTGGGCGGCGGGCGGCTGAAACTGACCAACCGAAACAGTTTTGTGGATTTGGCGGATTACGATTTCACCTGGGAACTGACCCGGGACGGCGTGCGGGTCGCAGGCGGCGGCGCCACGCTGGCCTGCCCGCCGCGGCAGACCGTGGAATGGACCGCGCCGCTGCCCGCGGGCTGGGACGCGCCCACCCCCGGCAAGCTCTGCCTGGGCATTGCCTTTGCGCTGCGGCAAGACACCCCTTGGGCCCAGGCCGGGCATGTGCTGGCCGCCGCCCAGTGGACGCTGGCTGATGCCCCAAAGCCCGCGCCCGCCGCCGCAAACAGCGCCTGGCAGCGCACCGAGCGCGGCTGGGAAGCCGCCACCGCGAACGGCCGCTATGTTGTGGACGCCGCGACCGGCGACCTGGCGGTTTTGGCGGGGCCCGACGGCGCGAACCGGCTGGACAGTGCGCTGCGCCCGAACTTCTGGCGGGTGCCCACCGACGCCGACCTGGGCTTTTTGGGCATTGTGATGCGCAAGGACCAGGACCTCGACGCCTGGGGGCGGCTGAGCCTGGGCCTGGACTCGCTGCCCGCCGACGTGACGGCGCAGGGCGATACGCTGACCGCCGTGAGTGCACTGCCCGGCGGCGGGGTGCTGACCCGCCGCTACCGGCCCCTTGCCACCGGCCTGGAATTGGACTACTGCTTTACGGGCGGGGATTCGATGCCCCGCCGCGTGGGTCTGCAGGCCGAGTTGCCCGCAGCCTTTGACCGCATGGCCTGGCTGGGCCTTGGCCCCCAGGATACCTACGCGGGCCGGTGCTTTGGCGCGGCCTTTGGCTGGTACGAAAAGCCGGTGGGCGCGCAGGATGAGCACATGCGCCCGCAGGAGCACGGCGAAAAGCTCGGCTGCCGTGCGCTGGCCCTGACCGATGCGGCGGGGCGCGGCCTGACCGCCGAAAGCGGCGCGGACTTTGGCGCGGCGGCCTGGCCCTACACGCTGGCCGATCTGCACAAGGCCCGCCATGTGGCCGAACTACCCCCAACCGCCGCCAACACAACGCTGCTGCTGGACGCCGCCCAAAACGGCCTAGGCGACGCCTTTGTCAAGCTGACCGATACATACAAGCTGAAACCCGGCACGCCTTACCGCATGCGGTTGGTGCTGGCCGCCCGCTGAAGGAGATTTGTATGGAACTGCGACATCTGACCACTTTGCATGAACCCACGCCCCTGGGCATCGACCCCGGCTGTGCACCCTACTTCGGCTGGCAGCTGCACAGCGAAACGCTAAATACCCGCCAAATTGCCTGCCGCCTGCAAGTCTGCGCACCGGATGGCGCGGTTTTGTGGGACACCGGGCGGCAGGAAACCGGCCAGGCGGCTTTTGTGCCCTACCGGGGCCCTGCCCTTTGCCCCCGCACCCGCTACACCTGGACCGTGACCGCCTGGGACAACCACGGCGGGACCGCCGCCGCGGCCAGTTGGTTTGAGACCGCGCTGGCCCCCGCCGACTGGCAGGCTACCTGGATGCGCACCCCGCGCGCCTACACCCAGCGGCACAAGGGCTTTGGCACCCAGCCGCCCGCCACGCTGTTCCGCCGGGCGTTCACACTGCAAACAGCGCCCCAAACCGCACGGCTGTACCTGACCTGCCTGGGCGTGTACCGGCTGACCGTCAACGGCCAACGCCCCGACGACCGGGAGTTTGCCCCCGAACACACGAGCTACCGCAAGACGCTGTGCTACCAGACCTACGACGTGACCGGCCTGCTGCGCGCCGGGGAGAACGTGCTGGGCATCGAAGTCGGGGACGGCTGGTACTGCTGCCCCCAGACCCAGCCGCCCATCGACGGCCTGCAGCCCGACCACACCGTGCTGTTCCAGCTGGAGGTGACCGGCGCGGACGGGCGGCGGCGGGTGATCGTCTCGGACGGGGCGCTGCGCTGCCGTGAGGGCGAGGTCCGCGCGAGTGACCTGTTTGACGGCGAGAGCCAGGACCTGCGGCTGGCCACCCCGGGCTGGGACGCCCCGGGGTTTGACGCCGGCGCCTGGGCGCCGGGGCGCGCCGTGGACCCGCCGCTGCCGCCCGATGCGCTTTGCCCCGAGGTCGGCGGCCCGGTGCGGCCGGTCTGCACGCTGCCCGCCGTGCGGGTCTACCGCTCGCCAAAGGACGAGTGGATCGTCGATTTCGGCCAGGTGGTCACCGGCCGCGCGCGGGTCACGGCGGACCTGCCCGCCGGGGCGGCGCTGACCCTCGAGCATTTTGAGGCGACCGAGCCGGACGGCAGCTACCACAACAGCGTGCAGAGCGCGATGGGCGTCACCGAGCAGAAGGATACCTTTATTTCAGACGGCGCGGCCCATACCTATGAGGCCAAGTTCACCTTCCACGGCTTCCGCTATGTGCGGGTGACGGGGCTGGACGCGCCCGACCCCGCCCAGTTCACGGCGGTCGTGCTGGCCAGCGACAAGGCCGACGCCGGGACCTTCGCCTGCTCCGACGCGCGGCTCAACCGCCTGTATGAGAACACCCGCTGGAGTCAGCGCGGCAACACGCTGTCCATCCCGACCGACTGCCCCCAGCGCGAGAAGGCTGGCTGGACCGGCGACATTGCGCTGTACGCCCGCACGATGCTGCTCAACGAGGACGCCACGAGCTTTTTGACCCGGTGGCTGCACAGCCTGGCCTGCGACCAGCGGGGCAACGGCTCGGTGCCCTTCACGGTGCCGGACACCTCGATTTACTATTACAGCGGCCTGCAGATGGGCAAACAGACCGGCTGCGGCGGGCCGGTGTGCTCGGCGGGCTGGGGCGATGCGGCCATCGCGGTGCCCTGGGCGATGTACGAGATCACCGGCAACACCGAGATTTTGAAAGTCCAGTATGCGAGCATGAAGGGCTGGGTGGATTACATTTTGGACCGCTGCAAGGTTCATGCGCCGGGCTCCACACTGCCGGACGAGGTGGAGGAAACCCTGTGGGACACCGGCTTCCAGTTTGGCGAGTGGCTGATCCCCAGCACGGCCAGCGACCCGCCTGAGAAAATTGGCGAGACGATGGCCAAATCGAGCAGCTACACCGCCCCGATCTTCGGCTGGCGCTGCTGCGATCTGATGGCGCAGGCCGCCGCGGTGCTGGGGCGCGAGGCGGACGCCGCGTTCTATCAAAAAAAGGCCGCCGCGATGAAAAAAGCCATCGCCGCCGCGCTCATCGACGGCGAGACCAGCCGGATGCGGGTGGAGCGCCAGGGCGCCTATGTGCTGATGCTGGCCTTTGATTTGGTGCCCGCGGCGCTGCGGGACAGGTTTGGCGATCGGCTGGCCGAGCTCATCCACCAAAACGGCGACCGGTTGGACACCGGGTTCCTGGGCACGCCCTGGCTGCTGGACGCGCTGTGCGAAAGCGGCCACCGCGACCTGGCCTGGACGCTGCTGTTCCAGGAAAAGTCCCCCGCCTGGCTCGCCCAGGTCAAGGCCGGGGCCACGACGATCTGGGAAAGCTGGGAGATGTACGACGCCGAAGGCCACCCCAAAAACGAGAGCTTCAACCACTACGCCTTTGGCTGTATGGACGACTGGATGTTCCGCACCATCGCGGGGCTCGATCAAACGGGCGCGGGCTACCGGCACCTCGTCATCGCGCCGCAGCCGGACAAGCGCCTGACCTGGGCCGAGCGCCGCTTTTTCACCGAGCAGGGCGAAGCCGCCGTACACTGGCGTCGGGAAAACGGCGTCTTCACGCTGACCGCCACCGTCCCCTGCAACGCCGATGCCGAGATCCGCCTGCCCGACGGCAGCCGCCATACCGTGGGCAGCGGCACCTATACCTACACCGTGCGGGAGGGCTGACCCGCCCGGCCCATTCCATGACAAGGAGGAACCTTTTGATGAGACATCCCGGTGTGAACCCGTATCTGCCGCTGTGGGAGTATGTGCCCGACGGCGAACCCCATGTGTTCGGCGACCGTGTCTACCTCTACGGCAGCCATGACCGCTTCAACGGTTACAACTTCTGCCTGAACGACTATGTGGGCTGGAGCGCCCCGGTCACCGACCTGTCCGACTGGCGGTATGAGGGCGTGCTCTACCGCCGCACCCAGGACCCGCGCAACGCCGACGGCCGCCAGTGCCTGTACGCGCCCGACGTGGCCCGGGGGCCGGACGGGCGGTACTACCTCTACTACGCGCTGGACGGTACCTCGATGATCTCGGTGGCCGTCTGCGACACCCCGGCCGGGGCGTATGAATACTACGGCGACGTGGCCTACCCCGACGGCACGTCGCTGGGCGCCCGCGCGGGCGACGAGCACCAGTTCGACCCCGGCGTCCTGGCCGAGGGGGACGGCGCCTGGCTGTACTCCGGCTTTTGCCCACCGATGATGCCCGGGCGCACCGGCGCGCGGGTGGTGCGGCTGGCCGCCGACATGCGCACCGTCCTGTCCGACCCCGTCACCGTCGTGCCCGGCGCCCAGACCGCCCGGGGCACCGGCTTTGAGGGGCACGCCTTCTTTGAGGCGAGCAGCATCCGCAAGGTAAACGGGCGGTACTACTTCATCTACTCCTCCGAGCTCAGCCACGAGCTCTGCTACGCCACCGCTGACGCCCCCACCGGCCCCTTTGCCTACGGCGGCACCCTGGTCTCCAACGCCGACCTGGGGCTGACGGACCATGTGCGGTACTTCACCGGCAACAACCACGGCAGCATCGAGCAGATTGACGGCCGCTGGTATGTGTTCTACCACCGGCACACCAACGCGACGAGCTACTCCCGCCAGGGGTGCCTCGAACCCATCACGATCCGGCCCGACGGGTCCATCCCGCAGGTGGCCATCACCTCCTGCGGGCCGAACGGCGGCCCGCTGCCCGCCGGCGAGTACCCCGCGGCCATCGCCTGCAACCTGTACCTGACCAAGCCCCCGGTTGTGAACGCCGAAGCCGGGCAGAACCCCTTCCCCCACATCACCCAGGACGACCCCGACGCCGCCGACCCCACCCAAGGGCGGGACAGCTCCTACATCGCCACCCTGACCGAGGGGGTCGTGGTGGGCTACAAGTACTTTGACTGCCGCGGCGTGACCGCCTTGGCCGTGAAGGCCCGCGGCATGTGCTACGGCGCAAAGCTCGAGGTGCGGCTGGACGACCCCGAGGGCGAGCCCGTCGGCAGCGTGCCGGTGGCAGCCTCCAACGAGTGGAGCTGGAACCGCGCCGAACTGCCCATTCCCGACGGCGTGCACGCGCTGTATTTGAAGGCCGCCGGGTTCGGCGTCTACTCGCTGGCCGCAATCCGGCTGGAAACGGCGGAATGACCCGCCCCGCCCGCACAGAAAGGAGTGTACCTTGGAACGATACCTTGACACTGCGCTCAGCCCCGAGGAGCGCGCCCGGGACCTGCTGGCCCGGATGGATCTGGACGAAAAGTTTGCCCAGCTGCAATGCTGGTCGATGATGGACGGCTTTATGGGCAAGCCAGTCGAAAAGAGCTTCCCCCGCGGCGTGGGGCAGGTTTCCTGCTTGGCCGTGACCATGATGCAAAACCGGCAGGAGGTCGCCTCCCTGGCCCGCAAAACCCAGGAGGCCGTGCTGGCCGCCAGCCCCCACCGCATCCCGGCAATTTTGCACATTGAGACGCTGACCGGCGCACTGGTGACCGACGCAGGCTGTTTCCCCTGCGGGCTGGCGCAGGCCGCGACCTGGGACCCCGCCACCCAGCGCCGGATGGCCGCGCTGATCGGCCGGCAGGGGCGGATGCTCGGCTTTGCCGAGGGGCTGGCCCCGGTGCTGGACATCTGCCGCGACCCGCGGTTCGGCCGCCAGGGCGAGGGTTACGGCGAGGACCCGACGCTGGCCGCCGCGATGGGCGCGGCCTACGTGGCCGGGCTGCAGCAGGACGGCCAGATGCTCGCCACGGCCAAGCACTTTCTGGGCTTTATGGCCGGGCAGGGCGGCATCCACGCGGCCCGCACCCCGATCCCGCCGCGTGAACTGCGGGAGGTGTACGCCAAGCCCTTCCAGGCGGCGATCTCCCGTGCGGACATCGGCGGGGTGATGAACTCCTACGCCTCCATCGACGGCGAGGCCGTGTGCGGCAGCCCAGCCATCCTGCGGGACCTGCTGCGCGGCGAGATGGGCTTTGGCGGCATCACGGTGTCGGATTACAGCGCCGTGGGCCAGCTGGCCACCGTCCACCACCTCTGCGCAACCAGGGAGGAGGCTGGCCGCCTGGCGCTGCAGGCTGGCATGGACCAGGAGCTGCCCGCGGCCGAGGGCTACACCGGCGCGCTGCGGGACGCCATCGCCGCCGGCGAGGTGGACCCCGCCCTGCTGGACGAGGCCGTGCTGCGCATCCTGACCGCCAAGTTCCGGCTGGGGCTGTTTGAGAACCCCTTCCCGGCGGACGAGGCCGCGCTGGCGGGCGAACGCTACGGCATGGGGCTGGGGCAAGCGATCTCGCGGCAGAGCGCGGCGGAGTCGCTGGTACTGCTCAAGAACGACGGCGTGCTGCCGCTTGGCCCCGCACGCAAAAAGATCGCGGTCATCGGCTGGCACGGCGGCAGCGCGCGGGCGCTGTTCGGCGGCTACACCGCGATGGCGATGAAGGAGAGCTCGCTGGGCGTCACACTGAGCATGGCGGGCATCCAGGTGGACCCCGATTCGCCCGCCGCCGCGGGCGGTGACCAGGCCACCTACCCGGGATCGACGGTCCGGCGGGAGGACCCGCGGGTGGAGGCGCTGGTGCGCCGGTGCTACCCCGGCGTTCAGACGCTGTGCCAGGCGCTGGCCGCCGCCCGCCCCGACGCCGAGGTCCGCTACGCCGCGGGCTACCCCTACGCGGGGGACGACGAGAGCGGCTTTGCCGGGGCGCTTGACCTGGCCCGCTGGGCGGATGTGGTGGTCTGCACGCTGGGCGGGCACTACGGCTGGAACCTGGCCTGCACGACCGGCGAGGGGCTGGACAGCCAGAACATCGGCCTGCCCGCCTGCCAGGAAGCCTTCCTGCGCGCGCTGGCCCCGCTGGGCAAGCCGCTGGTGGGCGTCCACTTTGACGGGCGCCCCTGCTCGAGCGATGCGGCCGACGCCGTGTGCGGCGCGCTGGTCGAGGCCTGGGCGCCCGGCCCCGAGGGCGGCCGGGCGCTGGCCGCCGCGCTGACCGGCGCTGAGAACTTTACCGGCAAGCTGCCCTGCACGGTGGCTGGAAATGCCGCCCAGATTCCGCTATACTATAATCATGACAACGGTTCCTGCTGGACGATGGAAAACGAGAGCATGACCCCCTGCTATGTGGACGGACCTCGCACACCGCGCTACGCCTTTGGCCATGGGCTGAGCTACACAAGCTTTGCCTACGGCGCGCCGGAGCTTTCCGCGCTGGCGGTCGGGCCCGACGGCGCGGTGACCGTGACCGTGCCGGTGACCAACACCGGCGCGGTCCCCGGCGCCGAGGTCGTACAGCTCTACGTCCGCGACCCGGTCGCCAGCCGGGTGCGGCCGAACCGGGAGCTGGCGGGCTTTGCCCGCGTGGAACTGGACCCCGGGCAGACCAAACGGGTAAGTTTCCGGCTGGAAGCGTCGCAGCTCGCGTTTTTGGACCGGCAGGGCCACTGGAAGGTTGAGGCTGGCGAGATCCAGGTGCTGGTGGGCGCGGCGTCCGACGACATCCGGGGCGAGGCTGCCTTCACCATCACGGCCGACGGCTATACCGAGGGTCCGCAGCGGGCGTTCTGGGCCGAGGCCCGGGTCGAATAAGCCCCACCGCAAGAAAGGAGAATCCCCCATGCAAGCGTATGAACGGCAACATTATGACACAGTCCGCGCCCTGACCCCCGACTGTCTGGTACTTTTGAAGAGCGACGGCAGCTTCCCGCTGGCGGCGCCGGAGCCCATCGCGCTGTACGGCAGCGGCGCGCGCTGCACCGTCAAGGGCGGCACCGGCTCCGGTGACGTGAACGTGCGGCACTACCCGACCATTGAGGAGGGGCTGGAGGCCGCGGGCTGCCCCGTGACCACCAAAACCTGGCTGGACGGCTACGACGCCGCCAAAACCGAAGCCCGGCGCGCCTTTGTGGCCGCCATGCAGCAGAAGGTCGCCGCCGAGGGCCTGGGTGCGCTGTCCGGGCTGATGGGCGCCGAGCCGCCGGAGCCCACCTACGACCTGCCGCTGTCCGGCGCGGGCGAGACCGCCGTCTATGTGCTGGCCCGCCGCAGTGGCGAGGGCACCGACCGCACCAACGCCCCCGGTGACCTGCGCCTGACCGAAACCGAGGTGCGGGACATCCTGGCACTGCAGCAAACCTACAAGCGCTTTTTGCTCGTGCTCAACACCGGCGGTGTTGTGGATCTTTCGCCGGTCGTGGACAAGGTGGCGAACATCCTGTTGCTCTCCCAGCCCGGCATCGCGGTGGGGGACGCCTTTGCCGATGTGCTGCTGGGCAAGGCCGCGCCCTCAGGCAAGCTGACCGCCACCTGGGCCGCCGCCGCGGACTATGCGGGGCCCGGCGACTTCGGCGGGCAGGACGACACCCGCTACCGCGAGGGCATCTATGTCGGTTACCGCTACTTTGACGCGGCGGGCAAGTCCCCGCTGTTCCCCTTTGGCTACGGGCTTTCCTACACAACCTTCGGGATGCAGCCCGGCGCCGTGGCGGTGGACAGCGCCCGCGTAAACCTGCCCGTCACCGTGACCAACACCGGCGCACGCCCGGGCAAGCAGGTGGCACAGCTCTACCTGCGCAAACCCGCCGGCAAGCTGGACGAGCCCGCGCGGGAGCTGGCCGCCTACCAAAAGACCCGCACCCTCGCCCCCGGCGAGAGCGAGACGCTGACCCTCTCCTTTGCCCTGCCCGAGATGGCCGCCTACGACGCCGCGTCCGGGGCCTGGGTGCTGGAGGCGGGCGTCTACCGGCTGTACCTGGGCGAAAACTGCCGCGATGCGGCGCTGTGCGGCGCGCTGGCGCTGGATGCCACCGTGACGGTGCAGCAGGCCCCCGCCGTGGGTGGTACGCCAGACTTTGCCGATTGGGTCCCCGCCGCGGCCCCTGAGGATCCGCTGCCCGCCGGGATTGCCACGGTCCCGCTCGACCTCGCCGCACTAGGGGTGGCACCGCATACCCCTGCCGAGCCGGCCCCCGAAACCCTGGCCACCGTGCACAGCATGACTGACGAGGAACTGGCCACCCTCTGCGTCGGGGCCTTTGCCGGGGCCGGGTCGGAGAGCGTGGTCGGCAATGCCGGGGTGACCGTCGCGGGCGCGGCGGGCGAGACCCGGGCCTTCCCCCGCTACGGCATCCCGGGTCTCGTCATGGCCGACGGCCCTGCCGGGCTGCGGCTGGCCAGCCGGTATGCGCAGACCCCGAACGGCCCCGCCGCCGTGAGCGCGGACAGCTTTGCCGATATGTTTGAGATGATCCCCGAAGCGATGCGCACGGCGATCCAAGCCACGATGGGCGGCGGCGCAAAGACCCCAGAGGGCCCGGTGTATGAGCAGCCCTGCACGGCGATCCCAATCGGCACCGCGCTGGCCCAAAGCTGGGACCCCGCCGTGGTCGAAGCCTGCGGTGACCTGGTGGGCGACGAGATGGAGCGCCTGGGCGTCCACCTGTGGCTGGCCCCGGCGCTCAACCTGCACCGCAGCCCGCTGTGCGGCCGCAACTTTGAGTATTATTCCGAGGACCCGCTGCTCAGCGGCCGGACCACCGCCGCCATGACCCGCGGCGTGCAGAAGCACCCAGGCTGCGGGGTGACCCTCAAGCACTTCTGCTGCAACAACCAGGAGACCAACCGGATGCACTCGAACTCCCAGGTCAGCCCGCGCGCGCTGCGGGAGCTCTACCTCAAGGGATTCGCCATCGCGGTGCGGGAGGCCGCCCCCGCGGCGATTATGACCTCTTACAACCTGCTCAACGGCGAGCACACCTCCCAGCGGGCGGATTTGATGGAGGAGCTGCTGCGCAAAGAGTGGGGCTACCGCGGCCTGGTCATGACCGACTGGGTGATTTCGAGCTTTTCCCCCGACGGGCAGCGCTACTCCGGGGCCTGCGCCTCCGGCACGATCGGGGCTGGCAACGACCTGATGATGCCCGGCAGCCCCGCCGACCGCGACGACCTGCTCACCGCGCTGCGGGCCCCCTCGGTGCGCTACCCGCTGACCCGCGCCCGGCTCGAGCGCTGCGGCGCCCGCATCGTGGAGACAGCCCGCCGTCTCGCCGCCGCCCACGCCCCCAAGGCCGCCCCCATCCCGGCAGACGACTGAGCCCCCGAACCGACTCTGCACCTTTGATTGGATAAGGAGGGTTTGCCATACATACCGAACGCTCCCTCAACCTGGACCACGGCTGGCGGTTTGGAGCCGGCAGCTTCAACCCGGTGCTGGACATCGTGGCCCAGCACTTTCACACTGGGGATGGCCCGCGCATCGTGGACCTGCCGCACGACTATATGATCGAGTCCGACGTCTCCGCCGACGCCCCACCGGGGCGGCCAGCGGCTTTTACACCGCCGGGCCCGCTTACTACACCCGCACCGTCCCGTTCCCGGCCAGCTGGGCTGGGCAGGAGGTCTACCTGCAGTTTGACGGCGTGATGATGAACGCCACCGTCGAGGTCAACGGCAGTCGCGCCGCGCTGCAGCACAACGGCTACATCCCTTTCGCCGTGCGCATCACCCCCTACCTCGCGTTCGGGGTGGACAATCGCATCACCATCTCGGTCAACCCGAGTATGCAGACCAACGCCCGTTGGTACACCGGCGCAGGCGTGTTCCGCAGCGTCCAGCTGCTGCACCTGCCGGGGCTGCACATCGCGCCGGATGGCATCTTTGGCTACACCCGCAGCCTGGACTGGCGGGACGGCGCGGCCGTTCTGGCCCATCTGCAGGCCGCTGTGGAGGTGTACAACGCTACCGGCCAAGCCCGCCTGGCCGAGGTCGTCCACGCGCTGGACCCCAGCCGCCCCGTGACCAACGCGATCTGCTCCTACTGGAATGGCACCGACGATGCCACCGCCCGCGACATAGCGGCCAAGATCCTGGCGTCAGGTGGGGGCGTGCTGCAAAACATCCAGAGGGACAGCGTCGGCGACACCGACTGGGAGCGCCGCAGCGAGACGTTCACCAACGGCCTGGACGTGGTGGGCTACAACTACATGGAGGACAAGTACGAGCAGGACCACGCCCTCTACCCCCAGCGGGTGATCCTGGGCACCGAGAACTACGCCAGGGAGATCGGCGTCCACTGGCCGCTGGTCGAAAAGCTGCCCTACGTGCTGGGCGACTTCACCTGGACCGCCTGCGACTACATCGGCGAGGCGGGCCTGGGCAAGGGGATGCTGGTCGCCCCCGACGACCCGCATCTGCCGGCACTGCGCATGGGCGCAATCCAGGGTTCGGGCTACCCGTGGCGGCTGGCCGACGACGCTGACCTGGACATCCTCGGCCACCGGACGCCGCAGGGCGACTACCGCAGCATCGTGTGGGGCAGCCCGGCCACCGCGCTGTTCAGCTACGACCCCGCCGACTTCGGCAAGGTCGAGGTGCTGAGCCACTGGGGCTTCCCCGGCGTGCAGCGGTGCTGGACCTGCCCGGGGCCGAGGGAAAGACCACGCACGTTGTGGTGTTCTCCCGCGCACAGGAGGTGGCCCTGATCTGTAATGGCACCGAGCGCGCCCGTGTCAAGGCCGGTACCGCCACACTGCCCGACCTGCCGCTGAGCTTTGTGTTCGAACTTTCTTACACCCCGGGCAAACTGGAGGCTGTGAGCTACCAGAACGGCCGCGAGGTCAGCTGCGACGCGCTGGAGACTGCCGGCGCACCGGCGGCCTTGCGCCTGGTTGCCGAGGGTGCGCTGCGCGCCGACGGCCACAGCGCGGCCTGTGTACAGGTCGAGGTTGTGGATTCTGCCGGCCAGTTGGTACCCGGTGCCGCCCCCCGAATTGACGGCGGCGCTCACCGGCTGGGGCACGCTGGCCGGCTTCGGGTCGGCCAACCCCATCACCACTGACAACTACGCGGCTGGCCGCTGCCACGCCTACCGCGGCCAGGCGCTGGCTGTGGTGCGCGCCGGGTACGAGCCCGGTGCCGCTACCCTGACCGTGACCGCCGTCGGCCTGCCTCCGGCCACCCTGACATTGGCCGTGGCCACCACGGCCGGCGCCGGTGCGGACGGCGTGGTCTGAGCGCCACACCCTCCCTGCCGTACCGCCGTGACACGGCAAGGATTAAAAGTTCAGTCCTGCCATACTGACAAGCGGCGCACAGGACCGGATAAGAGTATACAGCCTTTGGCGGACGTTGATGCCCTGCGCGGAAATTGCAGAGAGTCAAGATGGCGTATCATACCTTTCCTGTTGCAAGGCAAAGTTTCACGCGCTGGCAACGCGAACGCAAGGGCTGCGCTGCCAGATGGATTTGGACAGTCTGCCAAACGGATCTATCAGGCTTTGCATCCCGCGGCGCGGGATGCTATCAAACTGTGGCATATTTTGTTTGACCACCATTTGACCACTTTTCTTTCCGGAGTGTCTCGCCATATCAATTTTCACGTTTCGACATTCTTTTATGGCGACAATAACCAGCGTGGAAATTTGCGCACATCGCACAAATTTCTGCGCTGTAGCATTCTATATTTCCAGATGTCACAGTTCTCCGACCCGGAAGGCCAGAGGTTCGAATCCCCCCGGCCGCACCATGGCGAGTGTTCTTATAGCATTTGAAACGCTGTAAGAACACTCGTCTTTTTTATTGATTTCATCCGGCGATGGTGGATGGGACCTGCTGCAAAATGAAAGAGCAATAGCCGTTTGCACAAAAGAAGCAGGTATGACAAAGCAAACGTCCCCCAAGAACGTGGCACGCGATACTCCGCGCCGCTCCCCGCGCAGGAGCCTGAATTGTAATGAGTTGACGCGCCTGTAAATGCTGCCGACCGGGTGTCTCCTCGTCGAACAGGCGCATCGCTTTGCGGCCGGAGCGTTCTCCCACGGAATTCTCGGGTTTTCCCTGCCGGATGCATGAGCAGTTTGCCCCGGCAGACGGGCGCTGCCCGCCCTTGCGTCATAGTTCCTGAACCAACTTCCCAATGAGCGCATTCACCTTTTCCGGTGCGTCGGTGTTGGAGTTGTGCCCGGCATTGGGAATCCAAGCCAGGGGAATTCCCGTATTCTTATGCCACGCTTTGTTATACCGGATACAGGAACCGGCGCGGTCTTTTTCTCCGCAGATCAGCAGCGCCGGGCAGGGAATCCTGTAAGGGAGATTGGCTTCCATGGCCTCTGCCAAGATTTTGAACCCATGGCCTGACAGCCGGGCGTATCGCTTTTGGTTGCCATTGTAGGTCATCATCATATCGAACATCAATTTTTGCCCATAGGCAGAGGTCGCAACGCCCCTGGTTCCGGTTTTCACCAGCGATTTCCACGGATAATAGCGATAGACCGGCTCCATGCGCTTTAACAGCCACAATTCCATACCCGTTACATACTTTCTTTGCAAAGGGGCTGAATCAATCGCAACAAACCCCTTCAATTTTGCAGGGAACAGCTCCGCATAAGCCTGCCCGACATAGCCGCCCATGGATTGCCCAACTATAACCGGGCTGCGAATGTTTTCCCTGCACAAAATGCCGTCCAGCCATTTTGCTTTATCCATCAGGGAAAAATCCAATCGGAAGGGCCAGGAGGCGCCATGCCCGGGCGCATCCCACACCAGCACATTGTACCTCCCCTGGAAATATTCAATCTGCTTGTCAAACAGGCGATGGTCCGCGGTTAGGCCCGGAAGAAAAACCAGTGTGATCGTTTCAAGCCCCGGCTTCTTATTGATCCAATAATGGATCGCCCCGCAGGGGGTCTGGTAAATTTTTTCTTTCATTTCTCTCACCTTGAAATCTCTGTTTTGCGTTTCCCTAATTATACAGCACAAATACAAAAAAGCATATCTCCCCCGCACACAAAGAACGGGCGCGCTGCAGAATTGAAATCTGCAACGCGCCCGAAAGCTTTGCTTTTCTGCTGTCTGTTTGATGCGGCACAGGCCGGCTGCCCGCCCTTTCGTGTTTACACGCCGTGGGCAAGCCTTGCCGGCAGAGGAACCGGATCAGGCCACTTTTTCGCTTGAGGGGAAGATAATCTTGTTGACAAAGAAGAAGACGATCATTGAGATACCGCCGTTAAGCACCGTCGTGCCGATGTTATAGATAAAATCGGGCACGAACAAGCCGGCCACCGCCACCCAGATGCAGTTGATGGAATTGACAATGCAGGTGATGACGCAGAAGGCCAGCAGATACCAGGCAATCTGCGGGGCCAGCTTCCCTTTTGAGCGGAAGACAAAGTTGCGCTGGATCGGGAAGTTGATGCATTCGCCGATCACCATGGCCACCATGTAGGCGCAGAAATAGGCCAATCCGCCGTGGGCCTGGTCATACCCCAGGATGTTCCACTCAAAGGTTTCGCCGAACAAAGTCAGCGGGATGCCCGGCCAGCCGAAGCTCGCGTCGCCCAGGCCCGCAAAGGCCGCCGGCAGGAACTGCAGCATCAGGTATTTGAACACCGTGATCAGGTTGCTGACGATGACAAACAGACCGCCTTCCCGCACCCACTTGGCTGCCGCCGGGTGCTTGGCGGCAAAGTTATTCCATACGTTCATGCGCGGTTCTCCTTCCCGCCTGCCTGCAGGCGCTTTTCCATGGCAGCGTTGCGGGTCATATTACGGATCAGCTCAACAATCACCCGCACAATGCCGATGATCCAGAAGCCTTTCAGCTCCATGACCAGGCCGTCCACCATGCCCATGCTGACCATACCGCCGGTCATTTTGGCAATGGCGCGCAGCGGCATATTGTAATTGAACAGTAAGTTCAAATCCGGCGTACCGTTTTGCAGGCTCTTGTCCAGCAGATGCTTGTGGATCACATGGATCAGCCAGCCAAGCGGGCTGCGGCCGTGGCCGATCTCCCCAAGAGTCATGTTCCGGTCAATGGAAATCTTCGGGTTCGGGATCGGGCGGCCCAGCAAGGCGGCAAACTCCGCATCCGGCACATCCTGTACCTGGCCGCTGTGGTAATGGGGCAGGGCCAGGCCGGCGTAGGGATCAGCCCCGCCGGCGGGCGGCACCGTGACAGTGCCTTCCAGCCGGATGTCGGCGCTGGAAGCCCCGACCCGCACGGTGTAGGACCCGCCCTCTGTGGCCCAGGCGTCGGCGGTCTCGTTCCAATAACGGTAGGCCTTGTCATCCAGCGGGATGGTAACGGTGCAGGTCTCGCCGGCTTTCAGGTGAACGCGGGCAAAGCCCTTGAGTTCCTGGGCCGGGCGGAAGACCTTCGCATCCGGTTTGGCAATATACACTTCGACCACCTCGTCGCCATCAAAAGCGCCGGTGTTGGCCAGGGTAAGGGTGACGCTGCGGGGTGTGAGGTGCAGATCGCTGTAGGCAAAATTTGTGTAGGAAAGCCCGTAACCGAAGGGATACGCCACCGGCACTTCGGCCGTCTGGTAATAGCGGTAACCGACATACAGGCCTTCGCGGTACTCCACATTGCGGCCGTCCTTGCCGAAATTCTTGTAGCTGGGGTTGTCCTCACAGTGCAGGGGCCAGGTTTCGGCCAGTTTGCCGCCGGGGTTGACCTTGCCGGTAAGCACATCCAACACCGCCCCTGCGCCGGCCTGGCCCGAAAGCCCGGCCCAGACAAGGCCCTGGCAGTGGCTGGCCCAGGGGGTCTCAACAGCGGAGCCGCAGCTCAACACAACCACCACATGGGGGTTGGCCCGGTGTACGGCCAGCAGCAGATCAATCTGGTTTTGGGCCAGTTTCATATCGGCCCGGTCAAGGCCTTCGCTCTCCTTGACTTCGTCGAGCCCCAGGAACAGCAGCACCACGTCTGCCTGGCCGGCCAGGGTGACGGCCTCGGCTTGCAGGGCGGGGTCGGGCTTGCCGCCGCGGTCAAACCCCTGGGCATAGCCGGCGCTGTGCAGGCCGCTGCGCTCGAACACTTCGGCAAAGCTGTCCACACGGGGCGCGTTGACCAGGCTGGACCCGGCGCCCTGGTACCGCGGGGTCTTGGCAAAGTCGCCGATGACCGCCACCTTGGCGGCGGGGTCCAGCGGCAGGATGCCGCCGCTGTTTTTCAGCAGAACCATGCTTTCGGCCGCGGCTTTGCGGGCCAGGGCGTGATGGGCGTCCCAATCAATGGTTCTGGGGGCATTTTCCAGCGCGGCGGTGGTGGATTCGACCAGGGCGAGCAGTTCTTCCAGCCGGGCGTTGATATCCACTTCGCTGATGCGGCCATCCTGAACAGCCTTGACCAGTTCCCGCACAGAATCAAGCCCCGGGGCGGGCATTTCAAGCGTTGAACCGTTCTTGACGCCAAGGGCGTGGTCATTGGAGCCGCCCCAGTCGGTGATCACGGCGCCGTCAAAGCCCCAATCGTCCCGCAGGATCTCCTTAAGAAGATGGGCGTTTTCGTTGGCATAGACGCCGTTGACCATGTTGTAGCTGGTCATGATGGTCTGGGGTTTGCCCTCGGTAACGGCGATTTCAAAGTTGGTCAGGTACAGCTCCCGCAGGGTGCGCTCATCCAGGATGGAATCGGTAGCCATGCGGCGCAGTTCCTGGTTGTTGGCGGCAAAATGTTTGGGGCAGGCGGCCACGCCGTTTGCCTGGATGCCGCGGATGTACGCGGCGGCCATCTTGCCGGAAAGGTAGGGATCTTCGGAAAAATATTCAAAGTTGCGGCCGCACAGCGGGCTGCGCTTGGTGTTGAGGCCGGGCCCCAGCACAACGGCCACCTGCTGGGCGGCGGCTTCCTCCCCCAGCGCACGGCCGATCTCTTCCCCAAGGGCTTCGTTCCAGCTTGAGGCCACGGCCGAGGCCGTGGGGAAACAGGTGGCGGGCTCGCTGGGGTTCTGGCCGAGGTGGTCGGCGGGGCCGGCCTGTTTGCGCAGGCCGTGGGGGCCGTCCGACAGCCAGATCGCCGGAATGCCGAATTGCGGCAGCCCCCGCGTCTGGAAGGTGGCCGCCCCCGAAAGCAGGGCGCACTTTTGTTCCAGCGAAAGCTGCTGGAGCAGGGTTTTGGTATCAGGCATGACAGTAAGCTCCTTCCCGAATCCAAGCGGCCGCGCCCGGCGTCTGCCGGGGGCAGATACCAGACGCGGCCTGACTCAGGGTTGTTTCATCGTGTGTTCACAGGGTTGGTTCTGTCAAAGGGTAGCTGCGCTCAGGCGGAAGCTTCCTCCTTCTTGCGCTTGGCATAGCCTTTGCGCACAACCGTGCCTTCCAGCGCGACAATCACCACAGCCAGCAGCACATCAACCGCGATGGCGGCAATCTGCCAGGTCTGCATGCCGGGGTTCAGGTTTTCCTCGGCATAGGCGCGGGAATTGACGACGGTGTACAGGATGTTGTGGGTGGCGGTGCGCATGGCCTGCTGGCCGGCGTTGCTGATCTCGCCGCCGGTCAGGCTGCCCACCATGCTGGTTTCGGTGGGATAGTTGACCAGCATGAAGTCGGTGCCGTTGCGGACGGCCTGGTCGGCGTTCATGTAACCGTAGACACCGAAATAGTCGGTCAGGACCATACCCACAAAGCCCCACTCATCACGCAGGACGGTCTGGCACAGTTCGGGGGAGCCGCCGGCCCAGCGGTTGCCGATGTAGTTGAAGCTGGACATAACAGCGTCTGCACCGCCCTGTTTGATGGCGATCTCGAAGGGTTTGAGGTAGATTTCACGCAGAGCCTGCTCGGTGGACCAGGTGCACAGCATGCCGCAGCGGTTGGTTTCCTGATCGTTGAAAGCGAAGTGCTTGACGTAGGCATACACGCCGTGGGCGGCAGCGCCCTGCACGGCATGGGCAGCCATCTGGCCGGAGAGGAAGCCGTCCTCGGAGTAATACTCGAAGTTACGGCCCGCAAAAGCGGAGCGGTGAATGTTCATGGCGGGAGCGTACCAGCCGGAAACATCCATTTCGTCCGCCATCTGGCCGATGTTGTCACCGAAGGCGGTGGCGATATCGACATTCCAGGTGTTGGCGATCATCACGGCAGCCGGGAAGCCGATGGAACCGCGGCCGGTGAAGTTGTTGTTGATGGAAGCAGGGCCGTCGCAGTCGTTGGTGCGTACCTTATCAATGCTGTCAATGCCGTTGGTCTGGTAGCCGCCCAGCGAAATCAGGCTGTTCATCTCCTCAACGGTCAGCTGATCCAGCAGGGTGTCCCACATGGGGTCGTCATATTCCAGGCCGCGCAGCTCGACCAGTTTGGTGCTGCCCGCAGCGCCGGTGACAGGGGCTTCGGCGTTGGGGTCGTCCGGGTTGACCGCGTCGGTAGCCGGGTCATAGTTCGAGACATTGTAGAACGAAGCCTTCATGTCGGCCGGCATTTCCAGGTTGGTGGGGGCCGCAGTGGCCTGCGCGTAGTTGGCAAAGCCGTCGGCGCGGGACAGATACGTCGCGTTGCCGCGTGCAAAGTCAAACTGGTTGGTGGCCGCAACAGCGTCCGAAGCGCGCTTGTTGTCACCGGAATAGGTGATGGTGGCGGGGACGTTGTAGGTTTCGCTGTCGATGATGGTGTGGGAATCGCTGTTGATGGAGATCACATAGTCCCCGGCTTCCAGCACATAGGCTTTGGCGTTGCGGTCGTCATAGGAAGCCATATCCTCCACGTTGAAGGTGACGGTCACATCTTCCGACGCGCCGGGTTCCAGGATCTGGGTCTTGGCCAAGCCGATCAGGTTGGCGGAAGCCTTCTCAATGCCGCCGTTGGTATAGGGCGGGTTGTAATAGACTTCCACAACATCCTTGCCGGCCACATCGCCGGTATTGGTGACGGTGGCGCTGACGGTGATGACGCCGTCGGCCTCGGTGACGCTGTTCAGGGTCTGGCTGAAGCTGGTGTAGCTCAGGCCGTAGCCAAAGGGATACTGCACGACATCGTCGTAGTTGATCAGGCCTTCGGCGGCGGCAGTCTCATAGAACTTGTAGCCGACGTAGATGCCTTCGACATAGTTGACGAGGGAGGGCAGGGTCCCATTCACCGCAAACTCATCCATGTTGGTGTACTGGAACAGGCCGATGTTGTTGTAGGCAGGGGTGGCGGTCAGGTCATAGACAAAGGTGTCGGTGGTCTTGGCGGAGGGGTTGACAGCGCCGGCGATGATGTTGCCCAGGCCGTTGAAGCCGGACTGGCCGGTGCCGGGACACCACAGCACACTTTTGATCTGGGGGTAGTCCTCCACAAAGCCCAGCTCCATGGTGGCCGCGCCGTTGTAGACCAGGGTGACGTTGTCAAAGTTCTGGCAGACCATCTCCACCATGGCTTCTTCCTGGTTGGTCAGGTTCAGGTAGGTATCGCCCTCATCCCAGTCGGCGCCTTCGTTGAGGGTTTCATCATAGGTCTGGGTGTAGCCCACTTCGGGGGCGGTGCCGTTGGCCAGTTCATACATATAGGTGGGCAGGTCAGCGCCTTCGCCGCCAACGCGGGTGATGACGATGATCGCCTGGTCCGAATAGGCCTTGGCGTTGTCCATCAGGTCGGCGTAACCAAGCTCGGCATCGCTGTAACGGGCCACATCCGGTTCGGGGATGGTCCAGTCGCCTTCCCACATGCCGACCACGGGACGGTCCGCCTTGTACTCGGTATAGAAATCGATCAGTTCCTGGTTGGGGGTAAGCCCGGCATTGCGCAGGCCGTCCAGCAGGCTGACCAGCGGGAATTCATCGCTCAGGGAACCCGAGCCGGTGCCGCCATAGCAGGGGTTGGTGGACGCCCAGCCGAATACGTTGACATTGTCGCCCGAAGCAAGCGGCAGGTTGCCGCCGTCGTTCTTCAGCAGGACAATGCCCTCATCCGCAATGGTCTCACCCAGCTCGGTAGCCGAAGCGATCGATTCATCGCTGATGGAGCCGCCGCCGGTCGCCAGCGAAATCATCGTGGACATGGGGCCGAAGGCGATCAGGTTTGCACAGATGCCGAAGGCCAGCAGAATTGCCAGGCCAGCCTGGCTGCGGATCATGTACTTTTTGGCTTTGGATTGCTTTTTGCAGGCGATCATTGCGATGACAGCGATCACCAGCACTACGCCGAATCCGATCAGATACGGCGCCACAGTGGTCAACACGTTCAATACGTCTTCGATGTTGATTGCCAACATGTGGATAACTCCTCCTTGCTTACAATTTCTGGGATGAAGCGTGCGCACGTCTTCATTTGTCAGAAATTAGTATAGCAGTTTTTCCGGTATTTTTTGTTTTTTTTGCACAATTTCACTGTTTCGGCGCATAAACTGCAAATGTTACGAAAATTTACAAAAATTTTATATACATTTCTCACAAATCAAGCCAGGCCATATTTGTGCAGACCAACAAAAGCGTCATAAACAGGACTTCTTTGCAAGAGCAAAACAACAGCCCGTCCTGCGCTGCTTGCCGCAGCGAAGGCGGGCTGCCGTGGTTTCCTTTTATTTTTGCGGCACCAGCACCCGCAGGATAAACCAGTTGTCCTCACAGTGTACGGTGACGGTGCCGCCATACTTCTGGGCAGTGGCCCGCACGGCCCGCACGCCGTAGCCGTGCGGCGGCAGGCCTTCGGCATCCAGCGGGACCGGGGTCTCGCAGTAGTTTTCAAACCGCAGCATCACAAAACCGTGCTGGGCGTAAATCGCCGCGCGGATCAGCCGCTTTTCAGGGTTCTTCAGGGTCTGGACGCTCTCGGTTGCATTGTCCAGCGCAGTACCCACCAGTGTGCAGATATCCCCCGTGGGCATAAAGTCAAGCAGATGCCCGTTGGCCACACAGGTAAAGGTAATGGCGTGCTGTTGGCAAAAGATCTGCTTGGCCGTAAGCAATGTATCCAGCACCGGGTTGCCGGTCTTGTTCCGGGCTTCATAGTGCCGGATGCTGGTTTCCATATCCGCCAGGGCCGCGGCCTTTTTGCCGGGGTCCTGCTCAGCCCGGATGGCCGCGATCTGCAGTTTAAGGTCATGGCAGTGGCGGTTGATCAGCCGGATGCTTTCCTTGCTCTGCTGGTACTGTTCGTACTGGCGGCGCAGCACGCCGTCCATGGCTTCCAGCTCCCGGTGGAGGGTGTTTTCCCGCAGCTGTTCCTGCTGCACCGAAAGCACCAGCACCCCGGCCAGGTCCACCAGCGTGCGGATGTAAAACACGCTCATCGTCGCTTCGTCCTGCTGGGCAAAGGCAAAGTTGCTGACCGCAAAAGCGGCCGCCGCCATAACGACCGCGCTGGCCATCGCCTTGCCGGTGATGACCGGCGCCGGTGTGTTGCCGGGGCGGCGGGCTTCCAGCCTGTACAGCACCGCATACAGCCCGCCGTACACCAGGGCCAGCAGCGCCAGCGCCGCCGGGTCCCAGGCGCTGCGGCGCGGCCAGAGCAGGCAGTGGAGCTGCCATTCCAGGCTTGCGGCAAACTCCGCCGCCAGGAAAGCCCGGGCGCAGTGGTAGCCGGCGACCCGGGCCGAAACCGCCGCGCCGCTGTACAGGTACAAAAACATCATGGCCACAGCTCCCGCCATGCAGGGAATCCACCAGGCCAGCGGCACGGCGCCGGTAAGCTGCAAAAACACCCCCAAGGCCGCCAGCCACCCCGCCCCCAGCACAGCTGTGGCGCCCCGGCCAAACCGCCGGGGCAGCACCAGAAGGTAGATCGTGCAGGCCAGCCATTCGGCCAAGGCGGTGTACAGGCGCGGGATATCCGGCAGGGCGGTCATAGCCCGTCGCTCCCGATGTAATCGGCAAGGGCTTCCAGAAAAGCCTTCTTGCGCGGGCGGCTGATCTGCAGTTCATAAGGCCCCACCTGCACGGTGTTCTGCTGCACCCCCATCACCTGGGCCAGGTTGATGAGGTAACCGCTGTTGCAGCGCACAAACGGCTTGCCGGCAAGCTTTTCTTCAAATGCTTTCAGGGTGCCGGGCGTAGCCAGATCGCCGGTTTCGGTGTAAAAGCGGACCCGGTGGCCTTCGCTTTCCAGGTAGTAGATACCCGCCACGTCAATGCGGCGCAGCCCGCCTTCCAGCGGCACGGTCAAAAAGGTTTTGCGCCGCTTCTGCAGCCGGTTCACCGCCTTTTGTATCTGCTGGGAAAAGGCAAAATAGGGCACCGGTTTGAGCACATAATCCAGCGCATCCACCGCATAGCCCTTGATGGCAAATTGCGCCATGTTGGTGATAAAGATGAGCAGAACATCCTTGTCCACCTTGCGGATGGCCTCCGCGGCGGCCATGCCGTCCATGCGGCGCATCTGCACATCCAGCAGGATGATGTCATACACAGCCCGATAGTCGGACACAATCTCGTCTCCGTCTTCAAACAGGCTCACTTCGAACATCCGGCCGAACTGCCGTTCATACCGCCGCAGGTATTCAGCCAGCTGTTCGCGCACTTCGCGTTCATCCTCCACAATGGCCACGCGGATCACATCACACACCCCTTTTCCGGTTCTTTCTGCTTTTCATGAAATATTATATCATTTGCCCGGCGGGTCTGTAAACAGAAAAACGCACTGCCGCACGGCGCCGGCCGCCGCGCGCCCTTTGCAAAAAAGATCCGCTTCTCCACCCAAACTCCACCTTTCTATGGTACACTATTCTTTGGAGGTGCTGGCCATGTCAAAAATGATTTTGATCATTGAGGACGAAACTACTATGACTGGTACCAGGGGACTGCAAAACAGCAGTACGAAATTTTGAGAGAGCGGGGTATCCCCATCATGGTGATGGAGCCTGTACACGGCGGTATGCTCGCCAACCTTCCCAAAGAATGTCTGCCGTATCTTCCCGGCGCCGAACTTTCCCCCGCCGCCTGGGCACTGCGGTTTGTGATGCGCCTTCCCGGTGTGGCCGTTGTGCTGAGCGGAATGTCTGACATGCGGCAGACCGAAGAGAACCTCCGCACGGCAGACCTGGACCCCGGTTTGAGCGAGGAAGAACTGGCCGGCCTTGCCAAGATCAGCCGTCTGCTTCGCCAAAAGATTGCGGTCCCCTGTACCGGCTGCCGGTATTGCTGCGACAACTGCCCGCAGGGGCTGGACATTCCGGCGCTTTTGTCCGCATACAATGAGTATCGGGACGAAGCCGCCGCCTTGGGGAAGCGTGATATGGCCGTCTGGCGGCTGCTCCGTCTGAAGGCCTTGCCGGAAGAAAAGCAGCCTGCGGCCTGCATCGGCTGCGGAAGCTGTACGGCGCACTGCCCGCAGGGGCTGGACATTCCTGCCTATATGCGGGAGATGGCCGCGCTGCTGGGATAACGTAAAATCCGGGAAATGGCAACAGGAGGCGCATGCCCTGCGGGGCATGCGCCTCCTGTTTTGGTTGTACGGCTTATTGCACGGCGTTGTCTGCCGCAAACCGGATGGCCGCCAGTGAAACAGCCCCCTGCCCGTCAAAGCGCAGGTAAAGGGCATGCACGCCATCCGGCAAAGACACCGAAGCCTCCTGCCAGTGCCATTCCTCACCGGGGAACACCGGGATGCTGCCGATTGGTTCAGCCTCCGGGGCCAGCCGCACTTGCAGCCGGCCGGCCTGGTGCAGCCCCCGGGTTTTGACTGCCATCCGGGTGACGCCATGGCAGGAAAAGTATTTGTAGCCTGCCACCGCCCGGTCTGTCAGATTCTCAAGGAAGGAAGTATCCCGCCCCTGGTCGGCATCGGTATCCGGCGCCTGCTGGGTAATGCGCGGCAACGGCGGCCGGGATTCGCCGCCCGCGGCATCCGTCAGGAACAGGTTGCAGGCAATGGCGGCCGGGTATTCGCCCCGGGCCGGCAGCGGGCCGCCGTTGGGGCCGCTTGTGGTGATTTCCACCTGCGGGATGCGCCCGTCCGGCAGGATGGTGATCGGTTCCAGGCACCCCTGGCGGCACCAGCTGCTGCCGTTGGTGGCCCGGTGATAGAATACATACCACCGGCCGTTGATCTGCTCCACACTGCCATGGTTGTTGCCGGTAAATGCCACCGGTGTTGGCGAAAGGCCAAGGTCGCCGTTTGAAATCAGCGTGCCCCCATAGGCAAAGGGGCCGTCCGGGCGGTCGGCGGTGGCATAGCAGAGCTCATGGCTCAGTTCCGAAGAATAGATAAAGTAGTAGCGCTGCCCCACCTTCCGAATGCTGCTGGCCTCATAAAAGGCATGCCCTTCAAAGGGGGTGCCCGGCGCGGTCAGCGGGCCGGGCACCACGGTGACAGGCTCGCTGCAGACTGTACGCATATCCGGTCCCAGCCGCACCACGCGCGCGCCGGTGCGCCCGGGTGTCTGCCGCGGGCAGAACCCGGTATACAGCCAGGCGCCTTCCCCTTCGGCCAGCACGCCGGGGTCAAACTGGAATTCATCCCCCGGACGCGCCCCCAGCGGCGTGCCGTCCGGGTAGGCCACGGTACCGTAGTAGCGGTACCGGCCCGCCGGGGTATCACAGACCGCCACCGAAACCGCGGATGTCTGGTTCAGCGCATAATACAGGTAGTAGCGGCCATCCGGCCCGCGGGCCACATCGGGTGCGAACAGTTTTTGGCTTCCGTCTGCGTTGCGCGGGTCGTCCCGGCGGCGGTACAGCACGCCTTCATACCGCCAGTCGGAAAGATCTTCGACCGGAGCGCTCCACCCCACATAATCGTTGAGGCAATACGCGTCGCCGTCAAACCGGTCATGGCTGCCATAGACATAGACCCGCCCTTCAAAGACATGGGGTTCGCCGTCGGGCACATATTCCCACAAAGGCAGGTAAGGGTTCCAGGCCGGATGTTTCATAACACACACTCTTTCTCAGGTTTCGGGCCGCCGGTTGTTCGGCAGGCAGGCCGGGCAGGCAGGCCGGCGCTGTTGTACAGGTTGACTGCATACCAGCCGCCGCAGCCCATCGCCACGGTAAGTACGCCCGGGTGCAGCGCCGCGCCGCGCAGTGTGACGGTATCGCCCTGCGCCGCCGCATCCAGCGCTGCCGCATCCAGCGGGGCGCCGTCCAGCGTCAGGGCCACCCCGCCCAGCCGGTGGGGGTCTGCCGGGGTTCCATCCGGCAGGCGTTCGGCCAGGTACAGCCCTTCACCGGCATGGTCAAACCGCAGCCGAATGGCCCCGGGTTCTGCCCAGGCTTCCGCCAGCGTCGGGGCTTCGCAGAGGATGTCCTCGCCATAGACCCGGCGGCAGGCCTGCAGCGCCAGCCGGTATCCCACCGGCTGCTTCTTTTTCGGGTGGATATCCCACCGCATGCCCACATCGCTGATCACCGCCATGCCAACGCCCGGCACCGTATCGGCAGCTTGCTGCTGCGCTGCACGGATCAGGGCGTAGCGGCTGCCATCGCTGTCCTGCCAGCGTTCCAGAGGCGCCAGCTGCACAAACAGGAACGGCAGCGGCGCCCCCCACAGCCGGCGGAAATCCTCAATCAGCGCCGGGAACAGGGTTTTGTACAGTTCGTTGTGCCGGTCTCCGTCCGATTCCCCCTGGTAGAACAGAATTCCCCGCACCCCGTAAGGAGCGACCTGGCAGAGCATGCTCTCATGCAGACCCGCAGGGCGCTTTTCGCTTTTGGGGCCCAGCGGCGGCATGGGGGGCGGGGGGGCCGCAGGGTCCGGGGGCGGGGGGCAATGCAGGGCGGCCCGGTCCCCCCACATCATCCGGTCATAGCCGTCCTCCCCCATCGGGTCAATCCGCCAGGAGCCGGGGAACTGCCGGAAAGTGCGCTCATACTCCGCCGGGTCGAGCGCGGCCGCTGCTTCGCGGTATTCCCGAAGGTAGATTTCCCCGCCGCCCGCCCGGATGGCCTCCTCACTCATCCAGGCGCAGGCGGGCGTACCGCTCCAGTTGCAGCCCAGGATGCCCACCGGCAGATCGTACCGCCGGCGCAGTTCCCGGGCAAAGTAGTATCCCACTGCGCTGAACCAGCAGAGCTGATCCGGCGCCGCCTGGCGCCACCGGCCGTAACGGGCCAGGTAATCGGCCTGTTCCAGCTGGCCCGGGTAGGATACTTTGGGGTAATCAAAAAAGCGCAGGGCTTCATCGGCGCAGTCGGGACGCACGGCCTCCACATCGGCGTCGTAGCGCATATAGAATTCCATGTTGGACTGGCCCGCCGCGAGCCAGACCTCCCCGACCTGCACATCCCGAAGCCGCAGGCAGCATCCGCCGCTGCGCAGGGTCATCTCCTCGCCAAAGGAGACGGACAGCGGGCCGACCGTGAGCTGCCAGCGGCCGTCCGCCGCCGCGCGGGTGCGGGCGGCACACCCCTGTATCGTCACTTCCACCTCGGCGCCGGGGTCCGCCAGGCCCCAGACCGGAACAGGGGTTCCCCGCTGCAGAACCATACCGTCCTGAAACAGCAATGCGGGTTTGAACATTGTGTTTTCCTCCCTTCGGGCGCCGGCGGCGCCTCTTTCTTGTGCCGGCTTTCCTCCCGGTCCCAGCGTGTCGAGAAACTCGACACGCTGCAAAAGGGGCAGCAGCCGCGCACGGCCGCCGCAGCGGCATGTCGGAGGGCAGCCGGCCCGGCTCTCCGGCCGGAGATTGCCCGCCGACGGCGATGAATTGTATTCTTTTTCGACAGTCTAGGGGGCGCTGCCTGGCGACAGCGCCCCCTTTTGACTATCTCCCCGGCCGCCTTCAGACGGCGGCCTGCCGCAAGGCTTGCAGGTTGCGGCCAATATCCCCTTTGAACACGGCGCTGCCCATAATGAAGGAGCCCGCGCCCGCCGCCCTGGCCTGGGGCAGCGTTGTGGTGTTGATGCCGCCATCCACCTGGATCACGGCAGCCGAGCCGGCCTGCCGCAGCAGGGTGTGCAGCGCGGCAATTTTGGCGTTGCTGCCGGCCAGGTACGCCTGCCCGCCCCGACCCGGCTGCACAGTCATAACCAGCAGCTGGTCGCACAGCGGCAGATAGGGCGCGGCGGCTTCGGGCGGCGTTTCCGGGTTGAGCACAAGGCCCGCCTTCATGCCGGCGGCGCGGATGGCCGCCAGCGCCGGCCCCGGCCCGCCGGGAATTTCCCGGTGGACCGAGACGCGGTCCGCCCCGATTTCCGCCAGCTCTTTCACAAACTGCAGCGGCGTTTCAACCATCAGGTGCACATCCAGCGGCCGGGCCGTCAGCCCGCGCATGGTACGCACCATCAACGACCCAAAGGAGATGGCCGGTACAAAATGCCCGTCCATCACATCAATGTGGAAGGCATTGATCCCGGCGGCTTCGGCGGCGGCGATGTCCCGGTCCAGGCGGGCAAAGTCCGCCGCCAGAATCGAAGCGCAGAATTCAAGCATGGGGTTCCTCCAGCTGGCTGATCCGGCGGCTGTGCCGTTCTTCGCCAGAAAATGGGGTATCCAGGAAAATGTCCACAATCTCCAGCGCCAGGCCGGGGCCTGTAACCAGCGCGCCCAGCGCCAGGACGTTGGCGTCGTTGTGCTGCCGGGTAGCCCGGGCGGAGAAACAATCCCCGCACAGGGCGCACCGGATGCCCGGCACCTTGTTGGCGGCAATTGAAATGCCAATGCCGGTGCTGCAAATCACAATTCCTTTTTCGCACTGGCCCGACGCCACAGCCCGGGCCACCGCTTTGCCATAAACCGGGTAATCCACCGACGCGGTCGAACCGCAGCCGAAGTCCTGATACGCAAGCCCCCGCGCCTGCAGGTGGGCCAGGATCTTCTGCTTGAGCTCGAACCCGCCGTGGTCGCACCCTACGGCGATCATCGTACCAACTCCCGCGCGGCGGCCGCAATGGCGTCGCTGCGCAGGCCAAACTGGCTCAGCAGGTCCCAGGCCGGGCCGGAATGCCCGAACACATCCTTCACGCCGACGCGACGCATCTTGGTGGGGCATTGCTCCGCCAGCACACCGGCCACCGCTTCGCCAAGGCCGCCGAAGATGCTGTGCTCTTCACAGGTAACCACCGCACCGCACTCCCGCGCCGCTTTCACGACAATCTCTTCGTCCAGCGGTTTGATTGTGCACAGGTTGATGACCCGAGCGTGAATGCCTTCATTTTTGAGGGCTTCGGCTGCCAGGAGCGCCTCGTTGACCTCCAGGCCGGTGGCGATCAGCGCCACATCGTCGCCTTCGGTGAGCTGCTCGCCCTTGCCGATTTGGAAGGTAAAGTTGGCTTCATCATGGAACACCGGCAGCGCCAGGCGGCCAAACCGCAGGTAAACCGGGCCTTTGTGCTCATAAGCCGCCCGGACCGCCGCCCGGGCTTCCACATCGTCAGCGGGGCAAAGCACCGTCATGCCGGGGATGGAACGCATCAGGGCGAAGTCCTCACAGCACTGGTGAGAAGCGCCGTCCTCACCGACCGAGATGCCGCCGTGGGTGGCGCCGATCTTGACATTCAGGTGGGGGTACCCGATGGAGTTGCGCACCTGCTCAAAGGCGCGGCCCGCTGCAAACATTGCAAAGCTGGAAGCATAGGGTACCAGGCCCATGGCGGCCATGCCGGCCGCGGCGGCCATCATGTTGCTTTCCGCAATGCCGCAGTCAAAATGGCGTTCGGGGTAGGCCTTTTTGAACACGCCGGTCTTGGTGGCGGCGGCCAGGTCGGCATCCAGCACTACCACATCGGGGTGATCTTTCGCCAGCTCCACCAGCGCGTTGCCGTAGCTGTCGCGGGTGGCGATTTTCTTACCATCACTCATGCTTCATGCCTCCAGTTCTGCCATCTGGGCGTTCAGTTCGTCCATCGCGACTTTGTATTCCTCATCATTGGGGGCTTTGCCGTGCCAGCCGACATTATTTTCCATGTAACTGACGCCCTTACCCTTGGTGGTATGCATCAGGATGGCGGTGGGCACGCCGGCGCCCTTGCGGGCGTGGAACTCGGCAAAAGCGTTCTCAATCTGGGCAAAGTCGTGGCCGTCGATGCTGACCACATGGAACCCGAAGTCCCGCATTTTGGCATCCACCGGCTCGGTGTTCATCACGTCCTTGGTGGCGCCGTCGATCTGCAGGCCGTTGAGGTCGATGATGGCGCAGAAGTTATCCAGCTTGTAGTGGGCGGCAAACAGGAACGCCTCCCACACTTCGCCTTCCTCAATCTCGCCGTCCCCCAGCAGGGTATAGACCCGCACTTCGTCCTGCTTCAGGTACTTGGCTGCTTTGGCCATGCCGGCCGCACAGGAAACGCCCTGGCCCAGGCTGCCGGTGGACATATCCACGCCGGGGACGGTGTTCATGTTGGGGTGGCCCTGCAGGTAGCTGTCAATATGGCGCAGCGTCGGCAGATCCGCCACCGGGAAAAAGCCCCGGTACGCCAGCGCGCTGTACAGCCCCGGGGCTGTGTGCCCCTTGGACAGCACAAACCGGTCCCGATTTTCCCACTGGGGGTTCTGGGGGTCGATGCGCATTTCCTTATTATAAAGGTAGGCAAACATATCGGCCGCCGAAAGGCTGCCGCCCGGGTGCCCCGCCTTGGCGCCGTGGGTGGATTCAATCACACCCATACGGATCTGGCAGGCTGCAATCTGCAGCGCCTTGCATTCTTCTTTTGTCATAGTTATTCACCAAACACCTTGCAGTAATCGGCCTTGAATTTTTCAATGCCGGAATCGGTCAGCGGGTGGTGCAGCATCTGCTCAATGACCTTGTAGGGCACGGTGGCGATGTCCGCCCCGGCCAGGGCGCAGTCGGTCACATGGATGGGGTTGCGCACGCTGGCTGCGATGATCTGGGTGGTGATGTCGGGGTAATTCAGGAACATATCATGAATGTTCTGAATCAGCTCGATGCCGGGCTGGGAGATATCGTCCAGCCGGCCCAGGAAGGGGCTGACATAGGTTGCGCCGGCGCGGGCGGCCAGCAGGGCCTGGTTGGCGGAGAAAATCAGGGTGCAGTTGGTGGGGATGCCCTTGGCAGACAGCGCCTTGATGGCCTTGAGGCCTTCGGCCGTCATCGGGATCTTGACAACCATGTGCTTGGGGTCCAGGGCATAGATGGCCTCGCCTTCCGCGATCATGCCGGCGGCGTCTTCCGTGGTGGCCTTGACCTCACCGGAGATGGGGCCGTCCACGATGGTGGCGATTTCGGCCAGGGTTTCGGCGTAGTCACGGCCTTCCTTCGCAATCAGGCTGGGGTTGGTGGTGACGCCGGCGATCACGCCCATGTCATTGGCTTTGCGGATCTCGTCCACATTGGCGGTGTCGATGAAGAATTTCATAACGGACCTTCCTTTCTGTACAGGTGTTTGGGTTCAGGTTCACGGATATCAAAAGGGGCTTATCCCCAGGGGTTCTCGGTCGGGTAGGGCAGGGTTTTGGGCTGGTTGTAGGCGATGTC
>NBJMR02800__coassemble_1334_pt1 | contig 69408 bp, 62 predicted proteins | sample NBJMR02800__metabat2_low_PE_045 | metagenome-assembled genome bin NBJMR02800 | reverse complement strand
CCGGCTCGAACGCCCTGACCATCGAGGGCAACCTGCTCTTGACCACCTCCACCGACGAAGCGCTGCGCCCGGTCGCCGAAAGCCTCTACAACCTCATGCTCGGCGTCACCTACACGCCCTGCACGGTGCGGGTGCCGGCGTCGTCGGGCCTTTCTGCCGGGCAGATCGTGCGGGTGCAGGACGTGCGCGGGCGGGTCTTCGACGCCTGGATCATGTCGGCGACCTACAGCGGTTCTTCGGTCACGCTCGAATGCACCGGCAACGCGAGCCGGGACGGCAGTGCCGCGACGAACCAGCAGAGTTACAGCAACCTGCGCGGCAAGATGCTTGAGATTAACAGCTCGGTCGACGGGCTGAATATCAAGGCGTCGGAACTTGAGGGGCAGTACACCGAGCTCTCGGTCACGGTCGACGGGCTGACCTCCACCGTGGCCGGCAAGATCGACGGCCAGCAGGCGCAAAGCCTGATCGACCAGGCGCTGGACAGCATCACGATGCAGGTTTCGAACGGCAGCCAGAGCAGCACGCTGACCCTGCGCTACGGCAGCGCGACGCTCGCCTCGGCCAACATCACCTTCACCGGCATTGTCAACTTTGTCACCCAGAGCCAGCTCTCAACCGCCGGCCAGACGACCATCAACGGCGGCAACATGACGACCGGGACGATTTTGTCCTCGACCGGCTACACCCGGCTCGACCTCGCGGCCGGCGACTTCAAGGTCGGCACCGATTCTACGACCTTCGTGCACATCTACCCGTCCGGCATCGACTGGCGCGGCGGCACCGATTCGGATGGCGCGACCGCCCACGGCCGCATCCAGGCCGCCGACGACCATCTCTGGATTACCTCCGACACGCGCTACCAGATGCTGGGCTGGCAGCACGAATCGAGCGGGCAAACCCAGTGCCTTGAGATCGAACAGGTTGATAACGCCGTCAGCGTGCCGAACCGGCTCAACGTCGGCGGCGTGTGCAGCGTGCGCAGTTTAACCGCATGGGACGGCAAAGACCGCGTCGTGCAGACCGATTCCTGGGGCAACCGCGGCATGGCCGCAATGGAGGCCCCCGAGCCGATGTTCTTCGATGCCGGCAGCGGCGTCATCGCCGAAGATGGGCTTTGTTATATAGAAATTCATCCGATTTACGAAGAAACCACCAGCGCCACCGTCGAGCGCCGCTGGTACATCACCCCGACCTCGGCCGGCGCGCTCTGGGTTGAAAAGCAGCCCTGGGGCGCGATTGTCCACGGCGAGCCGGGAGCCAGCTTCGACTGGCTCGTCGGCTCGGTGCAGCGCGGCTTCGAGGGCGTCTATGCCGAGATCAACACCGACCGCTACCCCGGTACGGCCTACCAGCCCGGCGACGGGCTCAACGACGCGGTGCTGCGGGATACCTTCGAGCCGCTCGCCGACGACGCGACCGACTACCTGGACGAATCCGACTACTACACAATTTTTGAGGAGGCGCTTGCATCATGATCGCTATCACCGCCATTTCCGCCATCCAGACCGGCGAGGGAAGCCGGCTCGTCGTGACCTACAGCGAGGTCGGCGACGACGGCGAGTTTGTTCGCCAAAACGTCAAGAAAAATTACATTGCGACGGCCGAGGACACCCTCGCGGCCATCGCGACGCTGAAAGCCGACGCGATGCAGCACATCGATAAGGAGGCAACCTGATGAAAGCGAATGTCCCGAAGCCGGCCGGCAAGGCCCCGCGCTCGTCGAATCTCGTCATTGACGACCTGCGCACCGAGCTTTTGGCCGCCTGCAACGGCAGCCACCTGCCGGTGACCGTCGTCCACCTGATCCTGACCGACATCTGCAACGCCTACGCCCAGGCCGAGCGCGAACAGCTCGCCCGCGAGCGCGCGGCCGAAGCTAGGCCGCCCGAAGCGCCCGGAAAGGGGGCCGCCGATGCCGGAACAGACTAAACAGCTGCGCCACACGGCTGAACAGGTTGATGATCTGCTCGACCTTGTCCCGCAGGACTACGCGGTCAGCGTGGCGTCCACGGCCTGGTCGGGGTCGGGGCCTTACACCGCGACGGTCAGCGCGCCCGGCATCACGGCGGCGTCGGTCGTTGTGGACGCCGTGCCGGATGTGGACGGGCTATCGGGCAGCGGCCTGACCGACGCCCTCGCCGCGGCCGCCGCCTGGACGACGGTCGAGACCGGCTCGAACGTACTGATCTTCAAGGCCGACGCCAAACCGACCACCACTCTCAAACTCATCGTCCGCGCAAGGGGGTGACGCCATGCGACGCGGGACAACGCCGACGCTTGTCTTTACGGTCGATCCGGTGCTCGACCTGAGCACGCTGGCCGAAGCCTGGCTGACCATCTACCAGGCCGGCGAGGTTGCAACCAAAACCCTGCCCGACTTAACCCAGACGGAAAACGGCTTCCAGGTGACCTTGACGCAGGAAGAAACCCTGCGCCTGTGCGCCGGGGCCGGCTGCCGCATCCAGCTGCGCGCCGCCACCGGGCAGGGCGCCGCGCTGGCCAGCAATATTTTGCGGGTGCCGGTGGCGGGGATTCTCAAGGATGGCATCATCGGGGCGGAGACAGGCGAGGGCGACGCTGCGGCCAGGCAGCAGGATGCCGTCGCGGACGACCCCGCCGACAGCGTCGCCCCGCTGGCATTGACGCTTGACCCCGCGGAGGTGCAGCTGACCCTCGCCCTCGACGCCGTCGAGACCGGCGGGGCCGGCAGCTGGGGGATCGGGGCCGGCCTGAAAGTCGTGGACGGCAAACTTACCGTCGATACCGCCGACAAGGTCGAGGAGGATAACACCAAGCCCGTCACTTCGGCGGCCGTATTCGTCGAACTGGGCAACGTGGAAGCGCTTCTGGCGCAGATTTAAGGAGGTAATACGAATGTCTATTGCAACAGAAATCACCCGCGTGGAGGGCCTGCGGGACGCGCTGCGCACCGCCCTGGTCGCGCTCGGGCTGGTGGACAGCGACGCCCTGCTTGACGCCTGTGTCGCCGCTGTGCAGGCCATCCAGAACCGCGGCGCGGCGCAGGGCAGCATCTCGGACGCCGACACGCCGTACACCATTCAGGCCGGCTACCACAACGGCAGCGGCCAGGTCTCGATTGCCTCGACCGAAAAGGCCAAGATCGTGCCGGGCAACATCAAGCAGGGCGTCGTCCTGCTCGGCGTGACCGGCAGCTACACCGGCGAGCGCACGGCGCTGCAATCCAAGACCGTGACGCCCACGAAACAGCAGCAGGAAATTTCGGCCGACGAAGGGTATGACGCGCTCTCGACCGTGACCGTGCTGGCCATCCCGGCCGCGTATCAGGATGTGTCGGGGGTGACGGCCACGGCCGCCGATGTGCTGGCCACCAAAATCATCGTGGATAAGACCGGCGCAAAGGTGCCCGGCACGATGCCCAACAACGGCGCGGTGGACCGAACGCTGGACGCCGAAACCCAGAGCTACACGGTGGACGAGGGCTACCACAACGGCGAGGGCACCGTCAAGATCGTGCCCGAGACCAAGAGCGCGACGCCGTCCAAGAGCTCCCAAACCGTCACCCCGACGGCCGGCAAGGTGCTGACCCAGGTCGACGTCGCGGCCATCCCGGCCGCGTTCCAGGACGTGACCGGGGTGACAGCCGCCGCGCCGGATGTGCTGACCGGCAAGACGATCGTCGATGCGACCGGCAAAAAGGTTGCCGGCACAATGCCGGATAACGGCGCGATCAGCAAGCAGATCGACGGCCTGACCGAGACCAGCGCGTCCATCCCGGCCGGTCACACCTCGGGCGGCACCGTCTCGCTGACGGACGACATCGAAACCGCCCTTGCGGCGATCTAAGGGGGTGCGGCCATGAGCGTGCAGAGCGAGATCGAGCGCCTTTCGGCCGCGCGGGACGACATCGCCGAAGCGATTGAGGAGCAGGGCGTGACCGTGTCGGCCGGAACCAAGCTGGCCGGGCTGGCCGCGCTTGTGCGGCAGATCGTCGGCAAGGTGCTTTCGGTCTGCGGCAAGGGGCCGGACGATAACGGCAACATCGCGCTGTCCGCGTCGGATGTCGGTGCGGCGGCGAGCAGCCACAGCCATGGCGTCGCGGATATCTCCATAGGTCAGGCCAGCCGCGCGCTGGTCAGTGATGTAACCGGCAAACTCTACTGGTCGAACGTCACGGCGACCGAACTCGGCTATCTGGACGGCGTGACCGGCCCGCTGCAGACGCAGCTGAATAACAAAGCGGCGGCTAACCACACCCACAGCGCCGCCACGACCGGCGCCGCGGGGTTCCTGTCCGCCGACGACAAAACCAAGATCGACGGCATCCGGGTGTGGAGCATCACGGTGCCCACCTCGGCCTGGACGTCGGCGCGCGGGGAATACACGGCCGCCATCACGGCCACCGGCGTGACAAGCAGCACCCAGATCGTCGCCTGTGCGCTGGCATCGAGCTACGTCGGAAATGCCGACGCCGAACAGGCCGCAGCCGTCTGGACGCACCTTGAAACCGGCGCCAACCGCGTCACGCTGCACGCGCCGAGCCGCCCGGCCGCCGCGTTCGGCCTGGTGCTGGCGTCGCTGCCGAGCTGACAGGAGGTATACATGAGTTTATTTTCTAACCCGCTGGCTTTTATCAAGAGCCAGCTCATGCCGGTGGGAACCATCATCGAGTGGAGCCCGGTTTCGGGCGACGGCACCGACCTCTCCACGGCGGCCAAGGTCGCTGCCTACTACGGCTTCGGGACGTGGGAAGCGTATGGGCCGGGGCGCATGCTGCTCGGCGCCGACAGCAGCCACGCTGTCGGCAGCACGGGCGGCAATAGCTCGATCAGTATCGACTACTCCGACGGCGGTTTTGCAGAGATCGGCATGGCCCACAGCAACTACCAGTACGAGGTTGGTTTTAATAGCGTGGGTAGCGACAACGGCCGGTGGTTTTCCGCATCTTGGACAAGGACGTTTTCGGACAGTGTGAAATACCAGTCGCCAGCTGCAACGGGAATCGAAGGAACGCCGCTCGGCGGCCATTCGAGCCCAATCTCGATTTTACCGCCCTATGTTACCATCTACCGCTGGCGGCGCATCAAATAACAGATAGGAGGCTGTACAATATGACGAACCATCGCAACAAATACGGGGGGGGGCGTCTCTAACAGCGCCCTTGTGCACATTGCCGAAAGGCGGTGGGCACGATGACTTTTGCCAATCCACTCAACCCCGCCGCCCAGGCGCTGCAGCTCGCCCAGCAGGCGCTGGATGCCGCCAACGAGGCCAAGGCGGCGGCCGCGAATGTGTTTCCGTATGTGCTGATCTCGGGCGGCGCGCTTGTGGACGAGATTGTCAAGCACAGCACGCCCCTGCAGTTCACAATCGCTTCGGCCGGGCAAATGTCGGATATGCCGTCCAGCATCTCCGGCGGCCTTGGCTGCGAGGGCTTTTCGATTCCCCGCGAGCAGACGGGCAGCAATGTCGGCGTGTTCCTCTGGCAGTCGCGAGATTCGAGCAGCAACTACGGCCGACTCTGGTTCCGCACCATCCGGGATGGCGCTTGGACGGGAGCCTGGAAGCTGGTCAGCACAACAGATGCCTGATCCGCGTCGCCCTCAAAAGGGGGTACGCGGCATGAGTATTTTTGCCAACCCCCTGCGCAGCACGGCCCTCGCAGCCTACCCGGTCGGCAGCATCTACATGAGTGCCAACGCCACCAACCCCGGAACTCTCTTCGGCGGGACGTGGGAGAGGATTCAGGGGCGGTTTCTGTTTGCGGCGGATTCCAGTCACGAGGCCGGCAGCATTGGCGGCACGGAGCAGGTAACCCTGACAGAGGAGCAGCTGCCGAACATCAATGGTAGCGTATTTGCTGCTGCCGGCGCTGAAGGCGAGACTGCAGGCGGGTACGCTGCTTTCCGCTCTGCATCGGGTAAGATGAGTCTTTCAGAGCCACGCCAGTATGGGCAGCCGGGTGATAAAGAATCGTGGGCGCCCAATGCGCCATCCTATGGCGTCCTTACTCTCGCTTTTGGTGAAGGAAAATCCCATGCCAATATGCCACCCTATCTGGCCGTCTATTGCTGGAAGCGGACGGCATGACAAAAAGAAAGGATACCCAAATGAAGAAAATCTGTGACCTTATCGACGTCTCCACGCACCAGGGCGTCATGCCCTGGGCAACCGTCAAAAATGCCGGCGTCTCCCACGCGATGCTGCGCGCCGGCTACGGCCGGTACAGCTCGCAGCGCGACCCGCAGTTTGACCGCAACGTCGAGCAGTGCGAAGCCAACGGCGTCGCCTGGGGCGCGTACTGGTACTCCTACGCCACCGGCGTGGCAGAGGCCCGGCAGGAAGCCCACGTCTTCCTCTCCATCATCGCCGAGAAAGTCGCCCAGGGCCACAAGCCAACCCTGCCGCTGGCCTATGACATCGAGTACGAGCCCGGCATCCTCGCCCTGTCCAACGCGACCCGCACCGAGATGGTGCGGGCCTTCCTCTCCGAGGTCGAGGCCGCCGGCTACTACGGCATCCTCTACGCCTCGACCGACTTCATCCGCAACCGCCTGAACTACAAGGAACTGGCGCAGTACGACGTCTGGTGCGCCCAGTACGGCAGCCGCTGCACCTGCCCGCTGCCCTACGGCATCTGGCAGTACAGCTCGACCAACGCCCTCGGTATCCCGGGCTTCGGCAGCCACCTCGACTGCAACCACGCCTACAAGGACTACCCCGCGATTATCGCCGCCATGACCGGCACGGCCCCCGAAGCCCCGGCCGACGACGGCGGCAGCGACCTCTCGGTCAAGCGCCAGATCGTCACGGTCGGCCCGGTCTCCACCGGAGATGCGGCCGCGATCCTGTCCCTCTGCCAGCAGCTGCAGCTGACCACGATGGGCCTCTACAAATCCGCCTGGGCCGACGCCGCCCACGCCACCCAGATCATCACGATCGGCCCTGTAAGTTCCGGCGACGCCTGGCGCATCATGCGCGAGTGCGAGTGCCTCGAACTGACCGACATGGGCCTGTATCGCAGCGAGTACGCGGAGTAAGGAGGGACAAGCATGGCCGTTAAACTGTACATCAGCCAGCCGATGCGCGGGAAAGCGATGAACGACATCATGGCCGAGCGCAAGCAGCTCGTCGCCGAGGTCGCCGTCGCGCTGCGCACTGACGACATTCTCGTGCTGGACACCCTCTTCATCAACCACGACCGGCCGAAGCTCGCCATGCTCGGTAGGTCTATCGAGAAAATGGCCGAGGCGGATGCCGTCATTTTCGCCCCGGACTGGAAGCAGGCCGCCGGCTGCCGCGTCGAGCACCTCGCGGCCTCTGAATACGAGATGCGCATCCTCTACGGAAAGGGGTGACCCGGTGGACAACGACCTCATTTCACAGCTTTCCGCCGCGCTGGTGCCGCTGCTCGGGGCCGTCTGCGGCTACCTGGCCGGCAAACTGCGGGCCGCCGCCAAGCGCGCCAAGGAGAAAGATGCCGCCGACCAGAAGCAGCAGGCCGCTCTGGTCGACGGCGTGAAGAGCCTCTTGCGCGGCCAGATCATCGACGATGGGCTGCACTACCTGGCCGAAGGGGCCATCCCGCCGTTCGCGCTGCAGTCTATGGAGCTGCAGTACGATGCCTACGAGCGGCTGGGGGACGGGGACAAGTCCGTCAATGACATTGTCCAGCGCTGCAAGGGATTGAAAATCCGCAGCGGGAACGAACACGAATAGGAGGATACTATGGACGAACGCAAATTCGCCGCGCAGGCCCGCCGCCTGGTGGCCCAGTACAGCAACGAGCACAACCCTGACCACATGATCGAGCCTGACGACGTGTACATCGTGTGGATGTGCAAAACCTTACAGAACAGCAAGGCGCTTCTGAGCACGCCGGTGCCGGATACCCGGTACTACGAGGTGACCTACAACGGCGACAAGGGCGAGGCGTACCTGGACGCCTACGTCAAGGAAAAGAACATCTGCTTTGATATGAACTGAAAGGAGTGAGCTACATGGACAAAACCAAAGCCCTCGCCTGGCTGCACGCGGCCGGCGTCCGCGCCATCAAAACGGTGGCCCAGACCGCCGTCGCCACCATCGGCACCGCCGCCGTGCTCGGCGACGTCAACTGGCTCATGGTCGGAAGCGCCTCTATCCTCGCCGGCCTGCTGTCCCTCCTGACCAGCGTTGCCGGCTTGCCGGAGCTCCCCGACAAAGACGGCGACGGCATCCCCGACAGCGTGGACGACGAATAAGGCAAGCCTCATAATACACAGCAACAGCCCCCAGCAGCCGGAATTTCCGGATGGTTGGGGGCTGTTTTGCTGGTTACAATAAGGCTCCCGCTATGAAGCAGGAGCCTTCTGGCTATCGTTCGATGCCAAATACAACCAGAATTACAGTACGCAGCATCTTTATAACCATGCCTGGTGCCGGTGGTGGGGGTCGAACCCACACGGTGTTGCCACCAACGGATTTTGAGTCCGTCTCGTCTGCCAGTTCCAACACACCGGCGCAGTGGTTGTATTATACACCTTTCCCCTGCAAAAATCAAGCCCCCGCCCCGCGCCGAAAGGCAGTGAAAATCCCCCGCCGCATGGGCGGGGGATTGGCTCAGGGGTTGGCTTCGGGGTTTAGGTCGGGCGCGGGGGCGCTTTCCGCCGGGGCGGCCTGTTTGAGAAGGCCCATCAGCACGGCCGATACCACGCTGCCCGCAACCAGCGCCAGCAGCATGCCCAGCACGTTGTCGGCCAGCGGCAGCACATACAGCCCGCCGTGCGGGGCCGGCACACCGCAGTGTAGCGCGGTTGACAGCCCGCCCGCCAGGGCGGAGCCCGCCATGCAGCTGGGGATCACCCGCAGCGGGTCACGCAAAGCAAAGGGCAGCGCTCCTTCGGTGATGAAGGAAAATCCCATCAGGTAGTTCATCGGGGCGGCGTTGCGCTCCGCGCGTGAAAACCGGCTGGGAAACAGCGTGCAGGCCAGCGCCACCGCCAGCGGCGGCACCATGCCGCCCAGCATAACGGCGGCCATAAAACCCTGCTGCCCGCCGCTCAGGGTGACAGTGCCGAACAGGTAGGCCGCTTTGTTGACCGGCCCGCCAAAATCCACCGCCATCATCGCGCCGAGCACCGCGCCCAGCGCAATCCGGCTGCCGCCCTGCATACTTTCCAGGCCGCGGTAGAGCCAGTCGTTGAACTGGCCGAGCGGCGGGTTGACAACAACCACCATCAAAAGCCCCACCACAATCAGCCCGACAACCGGGTAGATCAGGGTGGTTTTCAGCGCTTCCAGGCCGGTGGGCAGTTTGGCAAACAGCCGGCGCAGCCCGCGGATGGTGTACCCGGCAAAGGCGCCGGCCAGCAGCGCCCCCCAAAAGCTGGAGGAAACCCAGCCGTCCGGGGAGGTGGGCGTCATGCCCAGCCAGGCAAGGTACCCGCCCATCAGGCCGGGCAGCAGGGCCGGCGGCCCGGCCATCGCCACAGCCAGAAAACCGGCCAGGATCGGGTACATCATATCAAACGCAATGTTGCCGATCTCCCCCAGCAGCCAGGCCAGGGAAGTGCCGCTGCCAAAAGTCAGGTAAGCTACATTCGCGCGGTCGAGAAAATAACTCAGCGCGATCAGAATGCCCCCGCCGGTGACAAACGGGATCATATGGTTGATGCCGTTCATCACATGGTTGTACACATGGCGGCCGCGTTCGCGCAGCTCATGCCGGGGGCTTTCCGGCGCGGTGCGCAGCGCCGGCTCAAGCTCGGCGGCGCTGCGGGGCACCGGCATCGGCGGGATATCGCCGGCCAGGGCCCGGCGCAGCAGCGCCTGGGGGTGGCGCACCGCTTCCGATACGCCTACGGTCAGCACCGGCCGCCCGGCAAAGCGGGCGGTTTCCACCGTGCGGTCGGCCGCCACAATGATGCAGGCGGCTTCGGCAATCTGGTCGGGGGTGAGAAGGTTTTTGGTGCCGTCGGCTCCGTTGGTTTCCACCTGAATCCGCACGCCAAGCTCCCGCGCGGCCTGTTCCAGCGCTTCGGCAGCCATATAGGTGTGGGCCACCCCCATCGGGCAGGCTGTCACTGCCAGCACCAGCGGGCCGGGGGGCGGGGCTTCGGGGGCAGAACCCTGGAAGGCGGCGTCCGGTTCGTCTTTGCGCTCCATCGCATCCAAAAATTCCTCCGGCGTTTGGGCGGCCAGCAGTGAATCAATGAAATCCGGGTGCATAAGCCGTCGCGCCAAATCGGCCAGCAGCTGCACATGCAGCGAAGCCGCGTCCTTGGGCACCGCGAGCAAAAAGATCAAACGCACCGGCGCGCCGTCCGGCGCATCCCAGGCGACGCCTTCGGGCAGCGTCATGGCGGCAACCGCCGGCCGGATGACCGATTCACTTTTGGCGTGGGGCACAGCCACCGCGCCGCCCACGGCGGTGGAGCAGCTGGCTTCCCGGTCCAGAATATCCTGCAGGCAGGCTTCGGGGTCCCGCAGGATCTGGCCGTCTGCCGCAAGGGCTTCGACCAGGGCGCGGATCACAGCGGCTTTGTCGGGCGCCGAAGCCCGGACCAGAACCCGCTGGGGGGTTATCATTCCTGAGATGCGCATACGAACGTACCGTCCTTTAAAAGGGGAGGGAAGCGCTGGCCGCGCCGCCCTCCGGTTTGTAAAAAAGCGGCCCTGCCGCTGGGGCAAGGCCGCTTGTTTACAAGAGGGGTGTTGCTTGACAGCGAACCGCGAGGCAATTAGTTCAACACAGTCAGTTCGGTGTCGGCGTCGAACAGGTGGATCTTATGCGGGTCCATCGCAACGGTAACCGTGCTGCCGCGGCGAGCCTTGGAGGTCGGCGCAACACGGGCCATCATGTTCTGGCCCTGATAGGTCAGGTAGAGGTAGATCTCAGCGCCCATCAATTCGGAAACTTCGACTTCGGCGGTGAGGTGGCTCTCGGGATGCTTGGCCAGGAATTCTTCGTCGTCCTTCATGTCTTCGGGACGGATGCCGACCTTCATGGTCTTGCCGACATAGGCGTCGAGCTTGCCATCGGCGGTCTTTTCCTTCGGCAGCGGGATGATGGTGCCGGCCAGGTCAACGCTGTACTGGTCGCCCTTCTTCTGCAGGGTGCCGTCCATGAAGTTCATCTGCGGGCTGCCGATGAAGCCGGCAACGAACAGGTTGCAGGGATAATCATAGAGGTTCTGCGGGGTGTCAACCTGCTGGATGACGCCGTCGCGCATGACAACGATGCGGTCGCCCATCGTCATAGCTTCGGTCTGGTCATGGGTAACATAGATGAAGGTGGTGGCCAGCTTCTTGTGGAGCTTGATGATCTCGGTACGCATGCTGGTACGCAGCTTGGCGTCGAGGTTGGACAGGGGCTCGTCAAGCAGGAAGACGGCCGGGTTACGGACCATGGCGCGGCCCAGCGCAACACGCTGGCGCTGACCACCGGACAGAGCCTTCGGCTTACGGTCAAGCAGGTGCTCGATCTCAAGGATCTTGGCGGCTTCACGCACGCGCTTGTCGATCTCGTCCTTGGGCATCTTGCGCAGTTCCAGGCCGAACGCCATGTTCTTGTACACGGTCATGTGCGGGTACAGCGCGTAGTTCTGGAAGACCATCGCGATGTCGCGGTCTTTCGGGGGAACGTCGTTGATCAGGCGCTCGCCAATGTACATTTCGCCTTTGGAAATTTCTTCCAGGCCGGCGATCATACGCAGGGTGGTGGACTTGCCGCAGCCGGAAGGACCGACGAAGACGATGAATTCCTTATCGGCGATTTCCAGGTTGAAATCCTTGACGGCGGTGACATTGCCGGGGTAAATCTTGTAGATGTGGCGGCAGCTGATACTTGCCATGACAATTCCCTCCAGATGGTGATTTATTGACGCGCCTTGGCGTCTGTTTTTCTTGACAAACTTAGTTTACCAGCTTATCATAGGAAATGGAATAGCATTTTATTGATATAGGAGGCCAGAAATTGATTTTTGATTGGGACACCTGCTGCCGCCCGGCGGAAACCCGCGAAATCCAGGGGGAAGACCCTGCGACGCTTGCGGGGGCAGGGCTTTGGGTCGGGGTGCTTTCGAGCGGGCGGTGCCTGCTGGCCGGCGCCGAGCCCGGCGCTGTGGCCGGCAGCGGCGCCGGGGGCGACCTGCTGCTGGGCTACGGAAATTTTACGCTGCGGCCGGCCACCCCCTGCCATCTGCTGGCGCTGCGGCTGGAAGGCCTGGCGGTGGAAGAGTTTTTGAAAGGGCTGCCCAGGCCGCGCTTTGTTGACAGCGCGGCCTGCCCGAACGCGGCCGAGCAGCTGGCGCGCCTGTGCGCCGGGATGGAAACGGCGGACTCTGCCGCCCAGCCGGACCCCGCCCGCGGCGCCGCGCCCTATGCGCTGCTGTGCATGCTGGCCCACGCCGACGAGGAAACCCGCCGGCTCAGCCCGATTGTGGCCGAGGCGGTTGAAAGCATCCGCAACAATTATATGGCGCTCTACGGCGTTGAGGATCTTGCCGCAGCGCTCGGGGTCAGCAAATGCCACCTGGTGCGGATGTTTTCGGCTGAAATGGGGATCTCGCCCGGCAAATACCTGACCCGCACCCGGCTGGAAGCCGCCAAGCTGCTGCTGCTTGACCGGGAGTATAACCTTGACACCATCGCAAATCTCTGCGGGTTTTCGGGGGCAAACTACCTGTGCCGCGTCTTCAAACGGGAGGAAGGCATCACCCCGCTGGCCTGGCGCGACGCCGCCGCCCCCCACGCCGCGCCTAAAAAGCTGCCGCCGCGGGTGAATGAGATGTATGTGTGAGAGGGAAAACAGGAAAAAATAAACAAGGTGGCTCGCACGCTTTGCAGCATGCGAGCCACCCGCCTTCTTATGGATTCATGTTTGCTTTTGCGGCTCATGCCCCCGGTTCCCGCACCTTGTGCGGGCTGTTCCAGACGCGGCGGCGCAGGTCAAGCAGGATGATGCCGGCCGTGATGCCGGCGAGCAGCGCGGTACCCGGCATGTTGGCCCACAATCCGCTGAGCCCCATCGGCCAGAGCGCCACAATCAGCCCGACAGGGAACAGCAAGGCCGTCGAAACCGAAAGGATTGAAGCCTGCACCGGCTTTTCGATCGCCGAGACAAAGCTCTGGGTTGCAAAGCTGAACCAGCGGGTGATATAGGTCAGGCTGAAGATCCGCAGCGCGGGTTCGGCCATATCCAGCACCTCGGCCCCGGCGGTGGCCATGAAGAGTTCGGCGGTCTGCCGCGGGAAGGCGAAGAGAACCGCCGCGCCGACGAGCGAGATCACCGCCGCCGCCGTGAAGCAGCAGCGCTCAATTGCGACAACCCGGTCGCGCCGGGCCGCGCCCCAGTTGTAGCCGACCGCCGGCTGCAGCGAATCGCACATGCCGTACATCAGCTGCAAAATGATGCCGTCGGCATACATCAGGATGCCGTAGACCGAAACGGCCGAAGCGCCGCCGAGCTGCAGCAGCACCATATTCATGATGATCGAGGTCACGCGGCCGGCGATGTTGTTCAAAAAGGTCGGGCAGCCACAGCTGACGATCTGGCCGAGAATCCGGCGCGAAAACTTCGGCCGCACAAATTTCAGCGCCATCTTGCCGCGGAAGAAGGGCAGCATGGCCAGAAACGCGCAGACCATCATGCTCAGACAGGTGCCGAGTGCCGCGCCCCGGATGCCGATGCGCAGCACCGCGAGGAAGAAAAACTCGAACACAACGCAGAGCACGCTCATCAGCACGTTGAGCATCATGCTTGTGCGGATCTGCCCGCAGATGCGCAAAAAGTTGTCAGAGGCAAAAACGCAGCCGACAATCGGCGAGCAGACTGCGTACACCCGCAGGTACTGCACGGCCATGGCGGCCAGCGCGCCCTCGGCCCCCATCAGGCGCAGCAGCGTCGGCGCCAGCAGGAACAGCGCCCCGCCGACGACAATCCCCTGCCCGAAGATCAGCAGGCAGGCGATGGTGAAGATGTTGTTGGCTTCCTCCGGCCGCTTTTCACCCAGCCGCACCGAGATCGGCACGGCCGAGCCGACGCCGATCAGGTCGGAGATGGCGAAGTTGATGATGACGAACGGCATCACGAGGTTGAGCGCCGCAAACGCTTCGTTACCCAGAATCTGCCCGACAAAGATGCCGTCCAGCAGCTGGTACAGCGAGGACGCCAGCATGCCCACCGAGCCGGGCAGCGCCGCCTTCAGAAACAGGCGGGTGGGGCTGGTGTTCAGAAATAAGGTTTTTTGATCCATTTCCCGTTCCCTCCATTTATATTTTGTGCACTCTGCGCCGCAGCGCAGGGCCTGGCCGCCCCGGTCAGGAATATCCGGTCGGCATTTGAGTTTGTGCGCTGGGTCAAAAAAAGCCGGACAAGGCAGGCGTCTCAGCCTGTGCCTTATCCGGCTTGTCATTTCGAGTGTATTTTCTCCAGAACGACTTGCCCTCCGCGCAACGTTCCTACCTTATCACAACATCCCCCCAAAGTCAAGGTGGACGGGGTAAAGAATTTGTAAAAGGGGGAGGGCGGGTTTTTTTTAGGCCCGGGTCTTGATTTCCTCGGTCACTTTGGCGACGAAGTCGTCGAGGCCCATCGCGGTGGTTTCGCCCTGGCGGTTGCGGACGCTGACGTTGCCGGCCTCGGCTTCCTTCGCGCCGATGACAAGCATATACGGCGCGCGGTCCACCTGCTGGGCTTCGCGGATCTTGTAGCCGATCTTCTCATTCGATTCGTCCAGCACCACCCGGACGCCGGCGTCAAACAGCGCTTCGTAGACCTTGCGGGCGTAGTCCATCGTCTTTTCCGAGACCGGCAGCACCTTGACCTGGGTCGGGGCAAGCCAGGTCGGGAAGCGGCCCTTGGTCTCCTCAATCAGGTAGGCCATGAACCGGTCAAGCGAGCCGAGGATCGCGCGGTGCAGCACGACCGGGGTCTTCTCGCTGCCGTCGGAATCGACATAGGTCAGCTGGAACTTGGCTGGCAGGCAGAAGTCGAGCTGGCAGGTCGAAAGGGTGTACTCCGCCCCGACAGCCGGCTTGACATTGACGTCGAGCTTCGGGCCGTAGAAGGCGGCCTCGCCGATCTCCTCGGTGAACTGGATGCCGAGCTCGGTCAGCACCTCGCGCAGAGCGCTCTCGGCGTGTTCCCACATCGCGTCGTCGTCGTGGTACTTCTTCTTGTCGTTGGGGTCGCGCAGCGAGAGCACGCAGCGGTAGTCGGTGATGTGGAAATCCTTGTAGACATCGAAGATCAGGTCGCAGACGTTTGCGACCTCGCTCTTGATCTGGTCGGGCGTCACAAACAGGTGGGCGTCATTCTGGCAGAAATGCCGCGCGCGCTCGATGCCCTTGAGGGTGCCGGAGGATTCATACCGGAAGTCGTGCGCCACCTCGCCGATGCGGATCGGCAGCTGCCGGTAGGAATGCGGCCGGTTGGCATAGATCATCATGTGATGCGGGCAGTTCATCGGCCGCAGCACATAGTCCTCGCCCTCCATCTCCATCGCGGGGAACATATTCTCGCGGTAATGATCCCAGTGGCCGGAGGTTTTGTACAGGTTCACGGTGCCGATGCAGGGGGTCATGACGTGCTGGTAGCCGCGGGCGCGCTCTTTCTCTTTAATATAGTTCTCGAGCTCCTGCCAGACGGTGTAGCCGTTGGGCAAAAACATCGGCAGGCCGCGGCCGACCAGGTCGTCGGTCATGAACAGCCGCATCTCCTTGCCGATCTTGCGGTGGTCGCGCTCGCGGGCTTCCTGCTGTTCCTTCTCCCAGGCTTCAAGCTCCTCCTGGTTGTGGAAGGCGACGCCGTTGATGCGGGTCAGCATCTTGTTTTCTTTGTCGTTTTTCCAGTACGCGCCGCTCTGCTGGGTGATCTTGAAGGCTTTGAGCGCCTTGGTGTAGGTCAGGTGGGGCCCGATGCACATATCGACATACTCGCCCTGCTGGTAGAAGCTGAACTCGGTCTCGTCGGCCAGGTCTGCAATATGCTCGATCTTGTAGTTTTCGCCCCGCTCCTGCATGAGCTTGATCGCTTCGTCCCGCGGCAGGATGAAGGGCTTGATGGGCAGGTTTTCCTTGCAGATCTTCTTCATCTCGGCCTCAATGCGGGCCAGATCCTCGTCGGTCAGCTTGGTATCGCCGAGATCAACGTCATAGTAAAAGCCGTTCTCGGTCGCAGGGCCGAAGGCAAAATCCGCCTGCGGGTACAGCCGCTTGATGGCCTGCGCCATAATGTGGGCCGCCGAATGGCGCAGCACATGCAGTTCCTGGTCCTGCGGGCACTCGGCAACGGCGCCGTCTTTGTAGATGATTTTCATGGAAACCTCCTTGCATTGTTGGTAGAAAATAAAAAACGCTTCACCCCGCCTGTCTTGCGGGGTGAAGCGAAAGGCTCCACGGTTCCACCCGGATTGGGCAGCGCATCCAAAAACGCTGCCCCGCTCAATGGCGGCTGTAACGGGCCGGCCCGGCGGGGGTTCGCCCCCGCGCTCTGCGGTGGTAAGGCGGGGTGTGGGCCAAGGCCGCTTGCAGCACCGTACCTTGCGGTACGGGCGGCCCTCTCTGCTGGTCGGGGCTCCGCCGGTTTGTCCGCATCAACGCTTTTGCGGGATGTTGGCTTTACTATACACCGCAGGAAAACGAAAGTCAAGAGCCTGGCGGGGGTTGCGGGCGGCTGTTTTCGCCCGCCCCGCTTCAAAAATTTGTAACACTTTCTTGACAATGGTACAAAACCCATATAAACTATACATAGAATATATCGGCAGGTTCCCCTTTATGCACAAGCTTTTTGTTAAGCCAGGGGCCTGCCGCAGGGCCGCTGCCAAGGCGGGTGCCCGATTGATTTGGTATAGAACCGGCAGAACCGGCACGGACCGGCTGCCTTTGTTGTTGATACGCTGCATCGATGTTTTTCTCCGCTTGCCCCCGGGTGGGGCAGGCCTTGTATTTGCGTTGCGATACAGCCGCCAGCCTGCTGGAAATGACAACTCAATCAAAGAAAATCACGCCCCGTTCCCGGTAGCGCCCCAACCTAACTGTTGAGGAGTTGAAACGTATGCCCACCATCTTAACGGTGTTGGTGGTCGTCGTTGTTGCCGTTGCGTTCGGGGCGGCCGGTTTTTATGCCGGCATGACCTACCGCAAGCGCACCGCGGAAGCCAAGCTCGGTTCTGCCGAGGAAGAAGCCAAGCGGATTGTCAACGACGCCATCAAATCCGCCGAACAGAAACGCAAGGAGACCATCGTCGAAGCAAAGGACGAGGCCTTCAGGCTCAAATCCGAAGCCGACAAAGAAATCAAGGACCGCCGTGCTGAGATCAGCCGCCAGGAACGCCGCATGGACCAGAAGGAGGAGGCGCTGGACAAGCGCACCGCCGCGATGGAGCGCAAAGAGGAAGACCTCAAAAAGCGCAGCGCTCTGGCCGACGCCCGGCTTGATGAGCTTGAACAGCTCAAGCTGCGCCAGGTGGAAAAGCTCGAGACCATCGCCGCCATGACCCAGGAAGACGCCCGCGCCGTGCTGCTCAAACAGATCGACGACGAGCTGACCCACGAAAAGGCGATGCGGATCGCGGCTTACCAGGCCAACATGAAGGACGAGTGCGACAACCTTGCGCGTGAGATCATCGGCCAGGCCATTGCCCGCTGCGCGGCCGACGCCACCAGCGAAGCCACCGTCAGCGTGGTGCCGCTGCCCAGCGACGAGATGAAGGGCCGCATCATTGGCCGTGAAGGGCGCAACATCCGCGCGCTGGAAACTGCGACCGGCTGCGACCTGATTATTGACGATACCCCCGAAGCCATCACCCTTTCAAGCTTTGACCAAACCCGGCGCGAAATCGCCCGCATGGCGCTGGAACGCCTGATTGCCGACGGCCGTATCCACCCCGCCCGCATTGAGGAAACGGTGGAAAAATGCCGCCGCGAACTGGAACTGCAGATGAAGCGGGAAGGCGAAAAGGCGGTGATGGACCTTGGCATCCACAGCCTGCACCCCGACCTTGTCAAGCTGATCGGCCGGCTCAAGTACCGCACGAGCTACGGCCAGAACGTGCTGTCCCACAGCCTGGAAGTCGCCTGGCTGGCGGGGCTGATGGCCGGCGAGCTCGGCCTGAACGTGCAGCAGGCGCGCCGCGCCGGCCTGCTGCATGACATCGGCAAAGCGCTTGACCATGAGATCGAGGGCAGCCATGTCCAGATCGGTGTCGATATCTGCAAGAAATACCGTGAAAACCCCGCCGTGATCCATGCGATCGAAGCGCACCACGGCGATGTGGAACCCAAGAGCGGCCTGGCCTTTGTCATTATGGCGGCCGACGCAATCAGCGCGGCCCGCCCCGGCGCCCGCCGCGAAAACATGGAAAGCTATATCAAGCGGCTTGAAACGCTGGAAAGCCTCTGCAACGGGTTTGAAGGGGTTGAAAGTTCTTACGCCGTGCAGGCCGGGCGCGAGGTGCGCATCCTGGTTCAGCCCGACAAGGTCGGCGATGACGAAGTCATCCTGCTGGCGCGCAGCATTGCGAAAAAGATTGAAGATGAGCTCGATTACCCGGGCCAGATCAAGGTCAGCGTGATCCGCGAAAGCCGCGCCACCGAATACGCCAAATAATTTTTCCGCCCCGCCCAATCCGGCGGGGCGGTTTTCTTTAAACCCGCCCTTGTAAACTTGGTACGGTTTTGTTACAATAAAAAGTACTTTGGTAAAAAAGGAGCCTCGACCATGTCGATTTTTTCTGGACTGTTTGGCAGTTACAACCGTCCCGGCCCCGGTGTGCGGCCGGATGAACCCCGCAAAAAAGGCTTCGCCCGCCTGATTGAAATCCTCGGGCGGGATCTGTGGCCCTTCTTCAAGGCTGGTTTCCTCACCCTGCTGGGCGCGGTCCCGTTCCTGGTGCTGATGGTGATGGCCATTGCCACCCACGCGGTGATCTTTGTGCTGGCGGCCGGCATCATTGGCGGGATGATCGCCGCCCCGCAAATGTGCGGCCTGGCCGATACGGTGCTGCGCAGCCTGCGGGATGAACCCGGCTACTGGTGGACCACCTACCGCCGTGCCTGGAAGCGCAACTGGAAAGCCACGCTGCTGCCCGGCATGCTCTGCGGGCTGATCTTCGGCATGCAGATCTTTACCTTTTTCCATGTCGAAAGCATGGAGATCACGCTGGTCAGCGTTGTGATCTTTATAGTGGGGGTTCTGCTTTCCACCGGGCTGTTTTTGTACATCTTCCCCCAGATTGCGCTGATCGACCTGCCTTTGCTCGGCGTTTTGAGAAACGCTGTGCTGCTGTTTTTGGGCTTCCTGCCGCGCAGCATCGGCGGCATTGTGGTGCTGGCGGCGTATTGGGGGGCGTTTTTGCTGTTCTTCCCGCTGTCGCTTTACATTTTGCCGTTTACCAATTTCTGGCTGCCGATGGTCATTGCGTACCTCATGATCTACCCGGCGCTTGAAAAGAGCTTTAACATCGAAAGCACGATCAAAAAGATGCGCGAAGAACAGCTTGACGCCGCAAATGAAGAGGATTCCCGGATGTAAAATCTGGGCCGGCGGCTTTACAAAAAAGACAAAAGAAAGTACAATAGAGTTAGCTTTCGCCGCCGCTGGCGGTATATATCGTCTGAGAAAAATAAATGAAAAGAGGACTGCGTATGAAGCGTATCTTCCTGAGTGTGCTGGCCGGGCTGATGGCCTGCACGATGCTCGCATCCTGCGCGCGCGACCAGGGCATTGTGACCAGCTCCGGGGCGTCATCCACCGCCCCCGCCGCTGAGTCTACCCCCGCCCCCACCCCGACCCTGCCCCCCTATGAGGCCAATGTGCTGACCGGTGAAGCCCGCGACGCCGACTACCCGCAGGGCCAGCGCATCACCGCCGTCATGGTCAACAACATCGTGCGCGCCCGCCCGCAGCGCGGGCTTTCGGCCGCCCAGATGCTGTTTGAGATCAAGGTCGAAGGCGGCATCACCCGCTTTATGGCCCTCTTCAACGATTACAACGACATCCAGGAAATCGGGCCCGTCCGCTCCGGCCGTGACCAGTTCTTCCAGCTCATCCTGCCCTGGCAGGCCCTCTACGTCCACGAAGGCCAGAGCGTTTTTATGGAGCAGTACGCCAACGAGTATGACTACGGCCTGCTCAACAACAACGACGGCGCGAACGGCTACCGCGATTACAACCGCGTGAACTGGGCCGGTGAGAGCTACAACGCCGGCACCCTCCCGCTTGAGCACACGATGTACACGAGCGGTGAGAACATCGCGGCCTATATCAACGACAACGGCGTCGATATGAACCGCGAGTACAACTCCACCTTCTTCAATTTTGTCGATTACCGGCAGGAAAACCCGGTGCGCGACCTTTCGAACAGCCTGGACAGCGCCTACAGCGACAGCTACGGCCCGGTTGTGCAGGACGGCGAATATGTCGAGATCGTCCACTCCGCGCCGACTTACAAGACCCGTTTCCTGTATGACGCCGGCACCACCACCTACAAGATGCAGCAGTACTACACCGACGGCACCTGGAAGGATACGGTGGACGAGCTCAACGACCAGCAGCTGGCCTTCACCAACGTGATTGTCCTCTACACCGATATGGCGGCCTATGCCGGCGATTCCCATGATGTGCAGAACGTCAACTACGGCGACGGCGGTATCGGTTACTACGCCTACGGCGGCAAGGTCGAAAAGATCTACTGGCAGAAGGGCACCCCGCTCGAAGCGCTGCGCCTGTATTACCTGACCGAGGACGGCAAGTGCAGTGACATCCCGCTCGAAGTCAACATCGGTAAGAGCTATGTGACCGTCGTCGATATCGACGAAGCCGGCAGCCTGCAGACCGGCCTGCTCAGCAGCTTTGACCTGGCTGCAACCGGCACGGCCACCGGCGGCGAGGAAGTAGAACTGGCCGAGTAACCCCGCACCACCCAATCCCCCGGCACGCGCCGGCAAAGAGTTCCGCGGTTCCCGCACAGGGCCGCCACGGCGCACAGCCGCCGCCCACCGGGCGGTGTCGTGCGCCGTTTTTGTTCCCGACTGCGGCCCCACCCTTTTCACACGAGGCTTTTTATGAAACAACGCATCTTGGCCCTTGCGGCCGCCGCGGCGCTGCTCGTCGGCTGTGCGGGCGCGCCGGCGTCCTCGGGCGCGGCGCCCACCGCCGCGCCTACGGCGTCCCCCACGCCGGCCCCGACTGCCACGCCGGAGCCCCAGCAAACCGTAAACCCGCTGACCGGTATTGACACCGGGCCTGAATATGCAAACCACCGCCCGGTCGCCGTGACCCTGCGCACCGGTGAGGGCGTTGCCCCGTACTGGGGCATCTCCAGCGCCGATCTCGTCATCGCCGGCCTTTCGGAAGGGTATGATCCGATGCTTGTCGCGGTTTTTGCCCGGGTTGAAGAGGTCGGCAAGGTCGGCCCGGTCGGCCCGGCGCGGGACCTTGGCCTGCAGTTCACGCTGCCGCTCAACGCGGTGCCGGTGCATATCGATAAAAATACCTATGCGTCCAACCTGCTCAATGCGCTGACCTACCAGGATGTCGATGGCTACCACGTCGGCACCGCGGCTTTCGCGTTTGATACCGACCGCCAGGCCAGCGGCTACCGGGAGGAAAACTGCTGGTACACAACCGGCGAACTGATCAGCGCGGGCCTTGACAGTTACGGGCTGGATGCATCGGGCCAGAACATGACGATGTTCCACTTTGCCCAGCGCCCGGCCCCCGCAGCCCAGAACGCCGCCGAGCTGACCATCCGCTATTCTGCCCGCAATGCGGAACAGTTTTTCTACAACAGCTCGACCGGCCAGTATGAGAAAAACGACCCCGACGGCCAGGCCACGATTGATGCCGACAACGGTACCCGCGCAAGCTTCAGGAACATCCTGATCCTCTATGCTTCAAGCGGCGTCAAGGATGACGGCGTGACCCGGCAGTACGACCTTTCGGGCGGCACCGGCCTGTACCTGACCGATGGCGCCTGGCAGGAGATCCGCTGGCAGAAGGGGGACGCCACGGCCCCGCTGGCCCTGACAACGACCGAAGGCGGCACGCTCGACGTCAACCCCGGCAAGACCTACCTCGCCATCTATGGCGGGCATTATGGCCAGAGCCTGCTTATCACCGACAGCGGCGGCGCGGAGCAAACCCTGCCCGAGCGGATGCCGCTGCTGGACAGCGCGGTTTCGGATGAAGCGGCAGCCGAGGCCCAGCAGATCCAGGATGCTTCGGACGCGCTGCGCGCCGCGCAGCAGGAGGTCACGGCGGCCGAGCAGGCTGTGACCGATGCCGCCGCCACCGAAGATACTGCCGACGACACGGCCGCCGCCGAACGCCTGGCCGCCGCCCAATCCGCCCGTGACGAAGCCCAGGCCGCCTATGATACCCTTGTCCCGCCCACCCCGACCCCCGCGCCGACGGAAACGCCGGCGGAGGGAGAGACCGGGACGGAAGAAGAGTAAACAGCAACCGGGTGCGCCCCATGACAGGGACGCACCCGGTTTTCTGATGCGGCAAGAAGTTACAGCCCGAGCAGGTTTTCGTTACAGGTGTACACGGCCAGATCGTCATTGAGCGCGGTGTAGAAGGTGAATACCGACCGCAGCGAATCCGGCAGGGCCTCAAAACAGGCGGGCTCGGCCAGCAGGGTGATCGGGCCGGCGTAGTCGTCGGCGTTGTCGTAGTAGATGCAGTCGCCCCAGTGGTCAAAGTTGTCATTCTAGGCAATGCCCTGGGCGTCGGCTTCGTCGCGGTAGCGCTCGTTCAGGGTCAGGCTGTCCTCTTCCCCGCTTCGAATGGGCTTATACACATGGGAAAGATCGTAGCAGCGCATGTTGCGCATCATCAGGTTGTACTCGTCGGTGACCGTGCAGGTGAACACAACCGGAGAAGGCAGCGAAGCGGCCGTGCTGCTGATCGCATCCATCAGCCCCGTTCGGATACGGGTGGCGGTATAGGCTGCGTCGGCAGCCGCGGCGCGCCGGCCTTGCCGCCGTCCGCCCGGGATCGGATAAGCCGTATAAGCCGGCAGCAGCCGATGCCGAGCGCGCCAAGCAGCACCAGCGCGATCACCGCACCAAACAGATACAGGATGCCGTCCTGCGAAAAGACGGTGACATCCTCGGTGAGCGGCAGGGCGACCAGCAGGGCAAACCAACCGTCCAGCGCGGCCAGCGGCACCGGGGAATCCAGGTGGGAGGTGGTGGTATCCCGCCAGTGGTCGGGGAAAAGCTTGCCCTGGCGGTACATTTCGGCCGCGCGCAGGTAATCGCAGGAAGCGTCGTAGCCCAGGTGGTAGCGGAGCTGGGTCAGGTTCAGCCAGAACAGAAACAGCAGCTGTGCCCCGGCCAAAACGCCGAGCAAAATCGTCAGCCGGCGCATGGACGGCGTCAGCGGCCGCAAACACTGCGTGCGGCCGGAAAACCACCGCCGCAGGGGAAAATGGGTTGGCATACAAAAAGAGCTCCTATCCATACAGGATTCGCGGGGGAAAGGCCTGGGGCGTCTTACCCTTGCGCTTCTTCCATCCCGTCCAGATACCCCGCCGGGACAATGTCGTAGGCTTCGGCCAGATGGTCGCGCATCCACATGGCGGTGTCCAGCCGGACGCTGTAGCCGGCGCCGGGGTCGGTCATCCAGTCTTCGGGGCGGCGCTGGGGCAGGGCGTGGCGGGCCAGCATATTCATGATAACCCCGCCGTGGGTCACGCAGGCGGCCTCCCGGATATGATCTTTAATCATAAACTCGAACAGTTTCATCAGCATCCCTTCGGTGCGCCGGGCAAAAGCCGCGCGGCTCTCGGCGCCCTTGGGCACTGCGTCGCTCGTCGGGTCCATCCAGGCCGCAAAGGCCGGGTCTTTCGCAAGTTCGGCGACCTGACGGCCCTCAAATTCGCCGAAATCCATCTCCCGCAGATCGCGCAGCGGAATCTGCCGCACGCCGGGGAACAGGATGTCCGCCGTTTCGGTCGCGCGCAGCAGCGGCGAGGTGAAAACCAGCTCGACCGGCGGATAGGTGAAATCCCGCCTGAGCGCGGCGAGCTGGGCGCGGCCTTCGTCGCACAGCGGCAGGTCGGTGCCGGCGCCGATATACCGGCCTTCGAGGTTGCCGGCCGTCAGGCCGTGGCGGATCAGGTGAAGTTTGAAGTAGACCAAAATATGCCCCTCCCGGAGATAATCAGAATTTTCAAAAAGATTACAATTTTGTGACAATTCGGTGGCTGCTCGCGGCGCTGCCCGTTTTGGGGCACAATATTTGCACCCCCAGGATTTACCAGCGGCCCACATCTTGTTTTGGCACGCTCCACGGTACAAAAAAGTGTGTGCGCTATGTCGAAACGGCGCGAAAACGGTCTTTACAAATCGTTTTTTTGCAGATATAATCAACAGTGCGTAAATGCCGCCCGGCACAGCCAGAACCCGGGGCGGCGATTGATGTGAAGGACGGACGAACAGATGGCGATGGAATTCAACCGCATCATCACCCTGCTGCGCAAGGAGCGGGGCATTACCCAAAAGCAGGCGGCGGCTGACCTGGGGATCAGCCAGGCGCAGCTTTCCCATTATGAAAAAGGCATCCGTGAATGCGGGCTGGAATTTGTCGTACAGGTTGCGGATTATTACGGCGTTTCCTGCGATTATCTGCTTGGCCGCAGCGCGGAACGCAGCGGCCAGACCATCACGGTGGAGGAACTGCCCGAAGGCAGCGCCACGGCGGGCAGTGTCTGGCACGGCAGCGTGCTGCCCACCATGTACAAAAAACTCATCGAAAATTCGCTGGATATCCTGTTTGACAAGCTGGACCACTGTAAGGACAAACGGGTGGTCACGGCGGTCAGCAATTATCTGATGCTGGCGGTGTATAGCATGTTCCGCCAGCTTTACCAGGCTGCGCCCAAAAATGTTGCAAGCCTGTTCCGCCTGGGCCCCGCGCGGTGGGAACATGCCGCCGAAGCCACCATGGCCGCCCAAAAGGGGGAGCTGGCCGCCGTGCTGGCCGGCGAAGGCGAAGCACCCGCGCCCGACCCGGTTGTTTTTGCCATGACGACCGAATCCCTCGCGCGGGAATACCCGCGCCATGCCACCAGCCTGATGAACCTTGTCAAAAACAGTGAGGAAGCCGCCCGCCACCTGCTGCACTGAAAGGCGGTTTTACCCGCCCTGCAAAGGCGAAAGCCCGGCCAGTGCGCGCCGGCAGTCCGCGCACACCCGCTTGCCGTGCAGCACCACCATATCGCCGCAAAGCCGGCCGCACAGCACGCAGCCGCCGGTTGGGCGGTATTTGCGCAGCACCAGGGTTTCCCCGCTGACCGTGATCTCCATCGGGGTGCCGGGCTCAATGGAAAAGACATCGCGCATTTCTTTGGGCAGCACAATGCGGCCCAAGTTGTCCACGGTGCGGACAATTCCGGTTGTGTTCATAAACGCCGCTTCCTTTTCTGCGTGGCGCCGAAGAACCCGGCGCGGGATCTGGCGGCGTGGCGGCCGCCGCTTCTTGTCGCATTATACTCTTGCAAGGAAGAAATGTCAAACCGCAGAAAAGGCAAAGAGAGAGAATGCTTTTTTCGTTAAAACGAATTTTTTTGGCCGTGCCGCTGCCGGGAAGGGCAGCAGGCGCGGCCATTTTGCGCCCCGCGGGTCAACCGCCTTTTCCGCTTGGCATGGCTGGAAAACAGGCGGCCGCCGGCGCGGGCTGTCTTGCGTAAAAAAGCCGGGCGTTTTTTGTGAAATATGCTGAAAATCGCTGCGTGCTGTAACAATCTGCCGGGTTCGAACGTTTGTATAATTGGAGCGTATCGGATCCATCAAAAATGCCGGAAAATTCGCTAAAAGCACCAGCGTGTCAAGAAACTCGACACAAACGCAGCAGGCGCGGCTGATTCATAGAAGCAGACAGCGCTGAGGAGGTTTCGGATACACCCCAGAAACCCGACGCCGGGCTGCGGCCGTTTTTGGGCAGAAGCTTGTCTGCAAAAAACGGGGGAAACGCCGGTTTCGCCCCGGATTCATACAATTTGGAAACAAGTTCGACACAATCGGCGTGTATAGTAAAACAGGAAAGACCCATCGGACGTTCAAAGGCAGGTGGAATTGATGCCCGTCACCACACCCAACCGCACCCCTTACCGCAAGGGGCAGAACCGGAATTGGCAGAACCCGCCGCCCCGCCGGCCGGCCCCGCGCCGGCGGGAAGACTGGTACGCCATGCGCCGCCGACGCCGCCGGCGCCATCTGGCGCGCGGGCTGGTCATGGCGGCCTGCCTGTGTGTGGTGGCAGGGGCGGTGCTGTTGCTGCTGCCGAGCCTGATGCAGCAGGAAAGCGACGCCGCCGGCGCCACCGCCGCCGCGCCCACCCCCGAACCAGCCGCCGCCGCGGCGGCGCAGACCGATACCCGCCCGGTTGTCGCGATTGACCCCGGTCACGGCGGGGCGGACCCCGGTTCCGAAGGGCTCGGTTTTGATGAATATGAGATGACCTGGGCGACGGCCAACGCGCTGTATGACCTGTTGGAACAGGACGGCCGCCTGCGCCCGCACCTGACCATTTCCGAGGAGGAAAGCCAAAACCACGACATCGCCCGCATCCGCCCGAGCGAGCGCGCCCAGCGCGCCAACGAGGCCGGCGCAGCGTTGCTGCTTTCCATCCACGGAAATTCCGACCCGATCTACGATGCTTCGGGGTATGAGTGTTACGCCATACCGCCCGGCAACGCCAACCATGAGGAGAGCGTGCGGTTTGCCGAGTATCTGACCGCGCAGTTCTCCTCGCTCGGCCAGCGGCTGCGCGGGGAAAACGGAATCCGGTACTTATATTACGGTGAAAACGATGAACAGATCATGACCGAAAGCAGCGACGAGACGGTTTCCTCCAACCCGACCTTCGGCGTGCTGGAATACGCCGCGTGCCCGGCCGTGCTGTCGGAACAGTGCTTTATCACCAACAGCGCCGATGTGGACCTGCTGGGCGATGCCGACGGCTGTGAAACGGCGGCCGGCCTGTATTACAATGCGATCTGCGCCTGGTTCGGCCTTGAGCCGGCGGTGTGAACGCGCCTTTGCCATTCCCGGCCTTTTCCCCAATAGGCCATGCCTTTCTTCTCATTTCTTTTCCCCTTGGGGCGGCGCCCCCTATGGCCGCCCCGCACCCCACCCCGCGACGGACAACGCGGCGGTGGGGTTTTTTGTTTGTTTTTTGTGACAATCCAGTCACCCGGGGCGCGGGAGAGGGTGGTATAATTGTTGTGTTTAAAACTCTTATTTCAAACCCAAAGGAGGCCTCCCCATGCCCACTCCATCCGCGCCGCTGCGGCTGCTGTTTGTGGAGGACGACGCCGCGATAGTGCAGGGCTTGCAGTATGCCCTGACGCAGGAGGGCTACGCCGTGACCCACGCCGGCAGCCTGGCCGCGGCCCGCGCCGCGCTGCCGGCCGGGTTTGACCTGCTGCTGCTCGATGTCCGCCTGCCCGACGGCTCGGGCTTTGACCTGCTGCGCGAGGCAAGACGGCGCAACCCCGAACAGCCGGCCGTCTTTTTGACTGCCTGCGACGATGAGATCCACACGGTGCTCGGCCTTGACCTTGGGGCCGACGACTACATCGCCAAGCCTTTCCGCCTGCAGGAGCTGCTCAGCCGGCTGCGGGCCGTGCTGCGCCGGCGCAGCCGCGCCGAAACCTGCGCGCTGCCCGGCGGGGTGCAGGTCGATCTGCGCCGGGCCGAAATCAGCCGCGGCGGCGAACCGATCAGCCTGACCGCGCTTGAGTATAAGCTGCTGCTCGTCTTTCTCGCCCATCCGGGGCAGGTGCTCGGGCGCAGCCAGCTGCTTGGGGCCATCTGGGACGAAGGCGGCAACTTCGTCAACGACAACACCCTGACCGTCTACATCCGGCGGCTGCGGGCCAAGCTCGAAACGCCGGGCGGCCCGCCGCTGATCGCGACGGTGCGGGGGCTTGGCTACCGGCTTGAGACAGGGGAGGGCGACCATGCTGCGAAACGCTGAAATCCGCGCGCTTGCGCTCTACAGCGCCGCCGTCATCGCGCTTGGCACGGCCGCCTGCGCGGTCTGGCCGGGTTTTGCCTGGATTGCCGCGCTCGGCATGGGAGCGGCGCTCGCGGCCGGGTACGGCGTCTTTACGGCCTGGCGGTACCAAAAGCTGCGGGCGCTGGCTTCCTACCTTGCCGCCGTCTACAACGGCGCGCGGGTGCTCGATATCCGCTCAAACGAAGAAGGTGAGCTCAGCATCCTGCGCAACGACCTCTATAAAATTACCGTCGCTTTGCAGCAGCAGGCCGATGAACTCGCGAAGGACAAGCAGTTTCTGGCCGATTCGCTCGGCGATATCTCCCACCAGCTCAAAACCCCGCTGACCAGCGCCCTCGTGCTGGCCGACCTGCTCGGCGACGAAAGCCTTCCCGCGCCCCGCCGGCAGGACTTCCTGCGCAGCCTGACCGGCCAGCTGACCCGGATGCAGTGGCTGGTCGCGGCGCTGCTCAAACTCTCCCGGCTGGACGCCGGCGCGGTGACGCTGCAGCCGGCCCCGACTCCGGTCGCCGCGCTGGTGGGCCGCGCGCTTGAACCGCTGCAGGTGGCGATGGAACTGCAGGGCGTCGCGCTGAACTGCGATTTGCCGGATGGCCTTGCCTGGCAGGTGGACCCGGCCTGGACGGCCGAGGCGATTGAGAACCTTGCAAAAAACTGTATCGAGCAGATGCCAAACGGCGGCGCGCTGACCATCACGGCGCAGGACGACCCGCTCGGCGCGGCGCTGCGCATCGAGGATACGGGCGGCGGCTTTGACCCGGCCGACCTGCCGCACCTGTTTGACCGGTTCTACACCGCCCACACCCGTCCGGACGGTCACGCCGGTATCGGCCTGGCGCTGGCGCAGAGCGTTGTGCAGCGGCAGGGCGGGCGGATCACGGCCGAAAACCTGCTCGGCCGCCGCGGCGCGCGGTTCACCCTCGCCTTGCCCAAATGCACCGTGTGACCAAACCGTCACCCGTTTTGTCACCGGGCGGTCAGGGGGAGGGGGTAGGATAGGGATGTAGGGCGGGACACCACAATTTTTCATGTATTCCGCCCCGCCCCCAAATCCGTCACAAACCCACTCCCCCAAAGGAGGTTCCCCCATGTCCACATCCCCCATCCTTCGCATTGAGCACTTGACCAAGGTCTACGGCCGGGGCGAGGCGGCGGTCACGGCGCTGGACGACGTCAGCTTTACGGTCGAGCGCGGGTCGTTCGTCTCGATCGTCGGGCCTTCGGGCTCGGGCAAATCGACGCTGCTGCACATCATCGGCGGCGTCGATACCCCGACCTCCGGCCGGGTCGTCGTCGATGATACCGACCTTTCGACCCTGCCCGAAGCAAAACTCGCGATCTTCCGCCGCCGGCAGATCGGGCTTGTCTACCAGTTTTACAACCTGATCCCGGTCTTGACCGTCGAGGAAAACCTGACACTGCCGCTGCTGCTCGACGGCCGCAAGATCGACGGCGGCCAGCTTGTGCAGCTGGCCGCGCGGCTCGGCCTGGCCGATAAAATGCAGGCGCTGCCGGGCCAGCTTTCGGGCGGGCAGCAGCAGCGGGTCAGCGTCGGGCGGGCGCTGCTGACCCGGCCGGCCATCCTGCTGGCCGATGAACCGACCGGCAACCTCGATTCCAAGACCAGCGCCGAGATTGTCGCCCTGCTCAAAACCTTTCACACCCGCTACAACCAGACGATGCTGCTCATCACCCATGACCGCGGCCTGGCCCTGCAGGCCGACCGCGTGCTCTCGATTGAGGACGGCAGGATTGCGAAAGACGAGGTGATCCGGCCATGACCCTGTTGTGGAAGCTCACGCTGCGCCAGATCCGCGGCAGCCGGGCGCGGTTCTTCGTCACGGTGCTCGGGGTGCTGCTCTCGACCGCGCTGCTCACCGCCGTGCTCGTCGGCGGCCATTCGGTCATGCGGTCGCTCTACCGCGCGGCCGAAGCCCAGACCGGCCCCTGGCACCTGAACATCCAGCAGCGCACGGCCGAGGAAGCCGCCGCTCTGCTCACCGACCCCGAACTTGACACCACCGGCCTGACCGGCAGCTTGCAGCCCGCCGCGCTGGCGGACGGCACGCCGGTGCAGACCCGGACCTATGCGGGCGAAGCCCTTGCGCTGCAAAACGTCACGCTGCTCGCGGGGAACCCCGCCCGGCCCGGGCAGGCGCTTTTGCCCGAAGCGCTGGCGCGCGAAGCGGGCTTCGAGGTTGGCGACACAATCACGCTGCAAAAGGACGGGGAGACAGCAGCCTACCCGGTGGCCGGCGTTTATGAAAGCCGGCGGCTCGCCGATGCGGCCGGCGGCGCGGCCCCGGTGCTACTGGCCGTTGACCCGGCCGCCTTGCCCGAGGATGCCTACACCCTCTGGTCGCAGGGCGCGCCGTTTGATGCGGCCTACATCCGCGCCGTCACGGCCCTGCGGGAAGAGTTGATTGCAAACGGGGCGTGGAGCGGCTACCTGAACCAACCGCTTTTCTCCTTCTGCGAGCTGCCGGCCGCCGTGCAGGCAGCGGGCGGCGGGTTCAGCACGCTGTACGCCGGGGCGCGGGCCTTCATGGTCACGGTGCTCGCGGCCGGGGCGGCGCTGCTGATTGTCAACGCCTTCTCAATCAGCCTGGCCGAGCGCCGCCGCACGTTGGGCCTCCTGGCCGGCGCCGGGGCCACCCCGGCCCAGAAAACCGCCTGCCTGCTGCTTGAAGCCGGGCTCGTTGCTGTTTTGGGCGTCCCGCTCGGGCTTTTGGCCGGGCTGGGGCTGCTGGCGGCCGGCTTTGCGGCGGTGCAGCCGTTTGTGACGGCGGCCGCGGCCGGCGTCTTTGCCGGCGTGCCGGATGTGGCGCTGCGGCTCTACCCTTCGGCCGCAAGTCTTGCGGCCAGCGCGGCGGTGTCGCTCGCCGTCGTGCTGCTGGCCGCTGGCAGACCCGCGCGGCTGGCCGGCAAAACCGGCGCGATGGCGGCCATCCGGGGCGAGGGCGAGGTCAAACTGCGCCGCGCCAAAGCCGGCGGCGCGCTGCTGGGCAGGTTGTTCGGCCCGGCGGGGACGCTGGCGGCCAAGGTTGCCCGCCGCAGCCACCGGCGCTACCGGGCCACCGTCGCCTCGCTCACCCTCGCGGTTGTGCTGCTCGTCAGCGCGGCCGGGGCGACGAAGTATCTTGAACAGGGCTATATCTACAGCCACGATCTGCGCGATGTGCAGCTCAAGGCGACGCTTTATACCGACGACGTCGCCGACCCCGCCGCCCTCGCGGCCTGGGACGCGCTGCAAACCCCCGAAACCCCGGTCGAGGCCGTACGGGTTGAGGAGACGGTGCGCTGGGGCGATCTGACCGGTCTCTCGGCCGATCTGCTCAGCCCGGCGGCCGGCAGGGCGCTCGAACCCTACGGCGTTGTGCAGGGGGGAAGCTGCCGGCTCGCGCCGCAGCTTCTGGTCGTGGACGATGCGACCTACGAAGAACTTGCCGGCGCGCCGGCCGCCGTCGGGGCGGGGGATACGCTCGACGTGCTGCTTGTCAACCGGATGCGGTATGATACGAACTTTGGCTACAGCGAGCTTGCCCCGATGACGACGCTCGCCCCCGGCGATACCCTCGACTGGGACTTCAACACACAGCCCCTTACTTTGCGCATCCAGGCCGTCACAACCAACCGCGACCTGCCGGTGCAGGGGGCCGGCGTGCTGACCCTGTACACCAGCCGCAGCGCGATCCAGCCGGTGTTCGACGCCTGGTACGCGGCCAACGCCGCCATCGACCCCACCACCCGCAGCTGCCGCCGCAGCGTCGATTTCTTCTATACGACCGACGAAGTAAACAGGCTTTCCGCCGAGCTTTCGGCGCTCGACCTTGAAGGGCTCGGAACCCTGACCATCCGCAACGTCGCGGCCGAGACGGCCTCGGTGCAGGCGATGCTGCTGCTTGTGCGGATTGTGCTCTACGGCTTTGTCGGGATGGTCGGGCTTGTCTGCGCGGCGAACATTGCGAACACCGTCACAACCAGCGTCGCGCTGCGCCGGCGGGAGTTTGCGATGCTGCGCAGCGCCGGCATGGGCCCGGCCGAGATGCAGCGGATGGTCGCGCTTGAAAGCGTTGTCTACGCCTGCAGCGCGCTGGCCTGGGGGCTGCCGATCGGGCTTGGGGTGGTGTTCCTCGCCTGGCGCAAGATCGGCACGGCGCGGCTGGTGCCGTTCAGTCTGCCCTGGGCCGGGTTGGCCGCCGCCATATTCGGCGTGCTGGCCCTGACCGCCCTGACCGCGCTGCCGGCGGTGCGGAGATTGCGGAAAATGAACCTGGCGGCGGATTTGCGGGGAGAATAGGCGAAACACGGGCGCGTTGCAGAGTAGAGATCTGCAGCGCGCCCCTACGAATAGGGGAAACCCCATCGCAAACCCGCAGGAATTGGCAACAATCCCAAAACCATGCGTAGGACGGGATGCCCTCATCCCGCCGGGAAACCTTGCGGCGACCTGGACTTCCCGCAGGCTGCCGATCCACCGCAATTTTTCATTTTTCATTTTGATTTTTCCTGTCGCCTTGCCCAACCACAAGCGAGAAAATTGTGCAAATTGCACATTGCCAGCGCCGCTTCGCTGTGGTATACTTTAGTACATTAAACCGGCGAAGAGCTTGCGATGCGATATCCGGCGCCGGCCAAGGAGGAGAATCATGAAAAAACGCCTTGTATCTCTTGTGACCGCCTGCGGTCTTGCCCTTTCGCTGGCCGCCTGCGGCGGCGCAGGCAGTGAATCCGCCGCTTCGTCAGAAGCCGCATCCTCGGAAACGACTGCCTCTTCGGAAGCCGCCTCTTCCGAGGAAGCTTCGGCCGGCGCGGCCCATTACACGATCGGCATCTGCCAGCTCGTGCAGCACGATGCGCTTGACGCCGCCACCCAGGGCTTCCAGGATGCCCTCAACGAGGCGCTTGGCGAGGAAAACATTACCTGGGACCTGCAGAACGCCCAGAATGATACCGCCACCTGCGCGACGATCACCAACGCCTTTGTCGCCTCCGGCGTCGATTTGATTATGGCCAACGGCACCGCCGCGCTGCAGTCAGCCCAGGCCGCCACCAGCGAGATCCCGATCCTCGGCACCTCGATCACCGAGTACGGCGTCGCCCTCGGCATCGACGGGTTTGACGGCACCGTCGGCACCAACATCTCGGGCACCAGCGACCTCGCCCCGCTCGACGAGCAGGCCGCGATGATTCAGGAACTCTTCCCCGATGCTTCGACGGTCGGCCTGCTCTACTGCAGCGCTGAACCGAACAGCCAGTACCAGGTCGATACCGTCCAGGGCTACCTTGAAGAACTCGGCTACACCTGCACCCAGTACGCCTTCTCGGATTCGAACGATCTGTCGAGCGTCTGCCAGGGCGCGGCCGATGCGAGCGATGTCATCTACATCCCGACCGACAACACCTGCGCGAACAACACCGAGCTCATCAACAACATCTGCTACGGCAAGGTGCCGGTTGTCGCGGGCGAGGAAGGCATCTGCTCGGGCTGCGGCGTGGCAACCCTCTCGATCAGCTACTATGACCTCGGCGTTACCACCGGCGAGATGGCCGCCAAGGTTCTGACCGGCGAAGCCGATATCTCCGAAATGGCGATCGAATACGCCCCCCAGTTCACCAAAAAGTACAACCCCGCCAACGCCGAAGCGCTTGGCCTGACCATCCCCGAAGGGTATGAGGCAATCGCCGAATAATCCGGCCCGCACATCCCTTCCGCTGTCGTTTACCTGTAGGCCGCCGCAAAAAAGGGCTTCCCTTTTTTGCGGCGGTTTGCTATAATAACATGGTCTATACTTTTCTTTGGGGGAGGATCTACCCGTGGACATCACAACACTCTTCAACGCCATGCCCGGCGCGGTCTCGCAGGGGCTCATCTGGGCCATCATGGGCATCGGCGTCTACATCACCTTCCGCATCTTGGATGTGGCGGACCTGACCGTTGACGGCACGCTCGGGCTTGGCGGCGCGGTCTGCATCATGTGCGTTACGGCCGGGGTACCGGTCTGGCTTGCCATGGTCATTGCGTTTGCGGCCGGGCTTCTGGCAGGGCTCGCTACGGGTCTGTTCCATACCTTTATGGGCATCCCGGCGATTCTGGCCGGCATTTTGACCCAGCTCTCGCTTTACACCGTCAACCTAAAAATCATGGGCAAGGCCAACCAGGCGATCAATGTGGACCAGTACAACCTGCTTGTTTCGCTGCGGTTTGTGCGGGACGTGCCGCTCTGGCGCAACACCATCGTCGTGGTGGCGGTGCTGGTTGTCGTGCTGATTGCGGTGCTCTACTGGTTCTTCGGCACCGAGCTCGGCTGTTCGGTGCGCGCCACCGGTGCGAACGGCCACATGGCCCGCGCCCAGGGCATCAACACAAGCTTCACAACGGTGCTCGGGCTTATGCTTTCCAACGGGCTCGTTGCGTTTTCGGGCGCGCTGCTCGGCCAGTATCAGGGCTTTGCCGATGTCTCGATGGGCCGCGGCGCGATCGTCATCGGCCTGGCCGCCGTCATCATCGGCGAGACGATCTTCGGCAAGATCTTCCACAACTTCGCCCTCAAGCTGCTGGCCGTTGCGGTGGGCAGCATCGTCTACTACGCCGTTTTGCAGGTCTGCATCTGGTTCCGCATCGACACCGATATGCTCAAGATGCTCTCGGCTATCGTCGTCGCGATTTTCCTCGCGGTGCCGTACTGGAAGTCGAAGTACTTCACCCGCGTCGATGTGAAGAAGGGAGGCAAGACCCATGCTTGAGCTGAAAAACATCTACAAGACCTTCAACCCCGGCACTGTCAACGAAAAAGTCGCCCTCAACGGTCTCGAACTGACGCTTGAAGAAGGGGACTTCGTCACCGTCATCGGCGGCAACGGCGCGGGCAAATCGACAATGCTCAACGCGGTGGCCGGCGTCTGGCCGATCGATATGGGCCGCATCCTGATTGACGGCCAGGACATCACCCGCCTGCCTGAGCACAAGCGCGCCAAATACATCGGCCGCGTTTTTCAGGATCCGATGATGGGCACCGCCGCCACGATGGGGATTGAGGAAAACCTCGCCCTTGCGGCGCGCCGCGGGGCTTCGCGCACGCTGCGCCCGGGCATCACCCGCAAGGAGCGCGAACAGTACCGGCAGGCGCTTGCCGGCCTCGGCCTCGGGCTGGAAGACCGTATGACCAGCAAGGTGGGGCTGCTTTCGGGCGGCCAGCGCCAGGCGCTGACCCTGCTGATGGCAACGCTGCAAAAGCCCAAACTGCTGCTGCTGGATGAACACACCGCCGCGCTTGACCCCAAAACAGCGGCCAAGGTGCTGGAGCTTTCGGAGAAGATCGTCACCGAGCACCACCTGACCACCCTGATGATCACCCACAACATGAAGGATGCGATCAAGTACGGCAACCGCCTGATTATGATGTATGAAGGGCGGATTATCTACGACGTGCGCGGCAAGGAAAAGCAAAACCTTGACGTGGCCGACCTGCTGGCCAAGTTTGAACAGGTCAGCGGCGACGAAGCCGCCAACGACCGGATGCTGCTTTCCTGAAATCGGTTCCCTTATGCGCCGCCCGGGCTGTTTGGCCGGGACGGCGCTTTTTAGAGTTTGGAGCGAAGATGCGGTGGATCACGCTCAACTCTTTATGCAACCACTCTGTTCCAAAAGAATATCAAATTTCGGTGAAATCTGGTCAAACGCGGGGGAGTGTGCTATAATAAAACAGATTGTTTTGGTATGATGGCGCTGCCGGCCCGGCGGCGCCGGAACGGAGGGGGACGATGTTGCGCTATGATGCGGTGCTGTTCGATGTGGACGGCACGCTGCTGCACACCCGCCCGGGGATTGAGGCGTCGTTTGCCCATGCGTTCCGCCAGATGGGGCTGGACCCTGCCGGCATCGACCTGGGGGCGTATCTGGGCCCGCCGCTTCGCTGGAGCTTTGGCCGGCATTTTGCCGACCCGGCCGACGTCGAACGCGCGGTTGAAGCCTACCGCGCCCATTATGCCGCGGTGGGCAGCCATCTGTGCCGGCCTTACCCCGGCGTGGCCGGCCTGCTGGCCTGCCTGCGGGAGGCGGGCGTGTTTTTGGCTACGGCCACATCCAAGCCGGTGGAGGTTGTGACCCCGATCCTGCGTGAACAGGGGCTGGCCGAAGCGTTTGACCTGATCGGCGGCGCCAGCATGGATGCAAGCGTGGATACCAAGACCGCCGTGATCCGGGCGGTGCTGGCTGATGAACGCCTGGCCGGCAAGCGGGTGCTGATGGTCGGCGACCGGCAGGACGATATGCGCGGTGCGGCCGACTGCGGCCTTGCGGCGGCCGCCGTTTTGTACGGGTACGGCTCGCGGGCTGAACTGGCCCCCTGGAAGCCGGTTTTCTTTGCCGAAAGCCCTGAACAGCTGGGGCGCAGCATCCTGCAGTGATGCCGGCGTCCGCTATGACTATACGATTTTGAACGGAGGTTTCCCTGTTATGAACCGCTTTAGCCCCACCCAGCGCCGCGCCTGCCTTGTGCTCGTCGTCTGCGTGCTGGCTGTCATCCTCACCTTCCTGGGCGCCTGGGTTGTTCTGCCCGGCGTGCTGGGGGCCGGCTCTTCCGGTACGGGAGACTATGACCCCGAACTGTACCCGGTTGATACCTCGCTGGACGCGGTGCTGCCGCAGGCCACTTCCTCCGATTCGGGGTATCTGTCCTCAACCGTTTTTGTCGGCGACCAATATACAACCGCGCTGTATGAAAACGGCCAGATCAGCCTGGACCAGTACCTCGGGGCTGAAAACCTTTCGATCAGCAATGTGCTGCAAACTTCCTGCGTCAATTTCCAGGATGATTCCAGCACCTACACCATCCCGCAGGCGCTGGCCAAGATGAAGCCGCGCCGCATCGTCGTCACGCTGGGGCGCAACGATGTCACCGCCACCGCCACGGCGGCCGACCTCATCACCAACTACCGCAATGTGCTCAAGAGCTTCACTTCCTCCTACAGCTATTGCGATGTGATTGTCAACGCCATTCCGCCGGTGACCGAGACGACGGCCGACGCGGCGGCGCTGCAGACTGTCATTGACGAAACCAACCAGCAGCTGGCTTTGCTGTGCAATGAAGCCGGGTACAAGTTCCTCAACAGCGCCGAAGTCCTCAAAGCGGACAGCGGCTTTGCCGACGCCAGCTATTTTGAGGGGGATACCTTCAACGCTTCCGGCGCGCGGGCCCTGCTGAACTATGTGACCTCCCACGCCTACGACGCGGAGGACCGCCGCCCCGACACCAACGATATCCCGCTGCGCGCCACCCAGGCGTCGGCTTCCTCCTCTTCTGCCAGCCCGACGCCGAGCGCGACCCCGACCAAGCACACGGTGCGCTATTCGGTTGAAGATTCCACCCAGGGAACCCTGACCGGCAACAACCAGCGCGGCCAGGCAAGCCTGGAATGGGAGGTTGATGACCGCGCGACCGCTTCGGTCACGGCAGTGCCGGCCGAAGGGTATGAGTTCCGGCAGTGGAGCGACGGCCAAACCAATGCAACCCGCTTTGATATTGTGACCCAGGATATCTCGGTCACCGCGATGTTTGAGAAAGAGACTACCGTTGCCGTTACGATTGAGGAAGGCAACACGACGATGCGGGTCGGCGATACGCTGGTTCTGCACGCCAACCTGCTTGTGAACGGTGAAGCCGGAGACAATGATATGATCCAGTGGGCGGTCAACGGCGAACTGCAGCACAACGGGTACAGCTACAACTTTATCCCCACCACGGCCGGCACCTACACCGTGCGCGCCGGCGCCGAGGTGGACGGCGTCTTTGCCTCGCAGGAAATCACGGTCACCGTCGAACAGCCGGTCACAAGCGTTTCGGTCACCGGCTACCAGAGCGTGGAAGCAGGCGCTACCACCACCCTGACCGCTTCGGTTGAAAACGGCTCGGGCGATACGACCTGGTCCTGCCCGCAGATGCCGAACTGGTCGGCCACCGGCGACAGCGTCCAGTTTACGCCGTCGGCTGTCGGCACCTACACGGTGCAGGCCACCAACAACGGCGTCACCACCGAATTTACGATCACGGCCACTGCCCCGGCCGCGACGGCCAGCCCGGCCCCCACCGAGGTGCCGCAGACCCAGACAGACCGGGACGACGACTGAGCGGGCCGCCCTGTAAAGTGTAAGGAGTATCCACATGGCCTACTATACCTGCCTGCTGTTGGATGTTGACAACACCCTGCTGGATTTTGATGCGGCAGAGCGCCAGGCTTTGACAGAAACGCTGATCCGGTATGACCTGCCCCATGACGAGGAGGCCCTCTCCACCTACCACACGGTCAACCGCCGGCTGTGGGACCAGCTTGCCAAAGGCGAAGTGACCCGCAACAAGTTGTTCGCCATCCGGTTTGGGCAGTACCTCAAGGCGATGGGCCTGCCCGATGCCGGCAAAGGCCGCGAGATGAACGATGTGTATGAGAAGGCGCTTGCCACCCACGCCGATCTTTTGCCCGGCGCCCTGACCGCCCTGCATGAATTGGCTGAAGTGGCCACGCTGGCCATTGTTTCCAACGGCGCTTACCAGGTGCAGCGCGCCCGGATCGAGGCTTCGGGCATTGACCGGTTTATGGATGGCGTTTATATTTCGGAAAAAGTCGGCGCGGCCAAGCCTTCCGCCAAAATTTTTGAAGCCGCACTGCGGGATCTTGGCCTGACCGACCGCAGCAAGGTGCTGGTGGTGGGCGATGACCTGCTGGCCGATATCCGCGGCGGCGCGAACGCCGGTTTTGATACCTGCTGGGTCAATTTTGACGGCAGAGAGAACGATACCGGCATCCGGCCCACCTATACAATCGGCTCTTATGAGGCGCTGTACCATATTGTGATGGAACCCGAAGAGCTGGAAAATCTCGGCGCGCGCAACCGCCGCCATCAAAACGATCTGTAACCCCCATGCCGGTGCCAAGCAAGGCAGCGGCATCTTTTGGGAATGAAACCGGCCGCCCCGACAAAAGGGGCGCCCGGTTTTCCCAAGCCTTTTGTCTGCTTACTCTATTCCAAAACGAAAGGTTGCTTGTATGTTGATAGAACTGCAGGACCTCGGCAAAAGCTTTGGCGAGCACGAGGTCCTCTGCGGTGTCAGCGCCCGGGTCGAGCGGGGGGACCGCATCGGCATCATCGGGGCCAACGGCACCGGCAAAACAACCCTGCTGCGCATCCTTTGCGGCGAAAGCCAGCCCGATGCCGGCACCGCCGCCTTTGCCAGCAATCTGACGGTCGGTTACCTGGAACAGGCCGGCCGCCTGGAGCCCGACAAGGATGTGTATGAGACTATGCGCCTGGCGTTTGCCCCGGCGCTGGCGGCGCTGGCCGAGCAGGAAACCCTGCAAAAGCGGCTGGCCACCGCCACTGAAACCGAGCGCCCCGGCATCGAAGCGGCGATCGCCCATGATATGGCGGTGATCGATGCAATGGACGCCTACAATATGGATACCCAGATTAAAAAAGTGCTCAGCGGCATGGGCTTTCCGGCGGATACCTGGCAAAAAAAGGCCGGCGTGCTTTCGGGCGGGGAGCAGACCCGGCTGCGGCTGGCGCGGCTGCTGCTGGAACGCCCCGACATCCTGATCCTGGACGAACCGACCAACCATCTTGACCTTGAAACGATGGAATGGCTGGAAACCTATCTCAAAACCTACCGCGGCGCGGTGCTGGTTGTCAGCCATGACCGCTATTTCCTTGACGCCGTCTGCACCCGCATCTGGGAACTGGCCGGAAAGACCATCCTGACCTACAAGGGCAACTATTCCGCCTACCTGCCCCAGCGTGAAGCCGCCGACGAGCGCCAGCAGAAACTGCATGACGCCGCCGTTGAGAAGGCCGCCAAACTGCAGGATTATATCGACCGCAACCTTGTGCGCGCTTCCACCACCAAAATGGCCCAGAGCCGCCGCAAGCAGCTTGAAAAGCTTGAGATTGTCGATGCGCCGGAGCGCCAGGGCCGGGAACTCAGCTTCCGGTTTGAATATGATATCGAACCGTATGACGAACTGGTCATCCTGAAAGGGCTGAGCATCCGCATCGGTACGCGCACCTTGCTTGAGCCGCTGGATTATACGGTTCACCGCGGGGACAAACTGGTCATTGCAGGGCCGAACGGCGCCGGTAAATCGACGCTGCTGCAGGTGCTGGATGGCAAGCGCCGGCCTTCAGGCGGGATGGTGCGGCTGGGAACCGGCGCAAAGCCGGGGATCTTCACCCAGCAGCAGGCCCGCCGCACCGGCCGTGTCATCGATGCCATCTGGAACCAATACCCCCGCTTTACCGAGCTTGATGTCCGCAGCCATCTGGCGCGGTTCGGCTACCGCGGCGAGGAGGTTTTCAAAGACTGCGCCACGCTTTCAGGCGGTGAGCTGGCCCGGCTGCGGTTTGCGGAGCTTGCGCTTGAGCGCCCGAACCTGCTGTTTTTGGACGAACCGACCAACCACCTGGATATCTATATGCGGGAAAGCCTGACCCAGGCGCTGGCCGCTTACACCGGCACGCTGCTGCTGGTCACCCACGACCGCTACCTGATGCAGACCCTCGGCTGCCCGATCCTCTACCTTGAGGACGGCAAGGCGACCTTTTACCGCGACTTTGAAGCCCTGCGCAAGAAGGATACAGCCCCCGCCGCCAAGCCCGCCGCCGCGCCGGCTGCGGAACGCCGCGGCGGTTACGGCAAGGAGCAGCGCCGCCGCAAGGCGGAACTGCGCAGCGCGATCAAGGCGCTGGAGACCGAGATCGAGGACCTTGGCGCGACGATCATGGCGCTGGAACAGGACATCAACGACCCTGATGTGCTGCGCGACCATCTGCTGCTGCGGGATAAGTGTGATGCGCTGGACGACGCGCGCTTCCGCCAGCAGGAATGTTTTGATGAATGGGAGAAAAAGAGCGGGGAGCTGGAAGCGATCGAAGCGGAGGAAGCCGCTGTGTAAGCCCGGCCCGGCCGCGTCATTTTTCTGTAACTTGCTTTCCTGACAAAACGCGGTATACTAAAACAAATGTGCCGAATAATGCCTGGAATGCATCTGAAAATCCGCAGCGTGTTGCGTTTGCCGGCTGCAACCTTACAGACAGGGCGGAGAGACGTTGGAAACAAAGATTATCATTGCAACCCATAAACCTTACTGGATACCGGACGATCCCATGTATCTGCCGGTACAGATGGGGCATGCGATTCACCCGGATATCGGCTATATAGGCGATGATACGGGGGAAAATATCTCCGACCGCAACTGGAATTTCTGTGAGCTGACAGGGCTGTACTGGGCCTGGAAAAACCTGGATGCCGATTACATCGGCCTTGTGCATTACCGCCGGTATTTTGCCTCCCGCAAAAACCGGTTTGCGCCTAGGCGTCAGCGGGTCATCGGGCATGAGGAGCTCAACGCGATCCTCGCAACCACCAATGTGATTCTGCCCGAAGAGCGCCGCTATTATATCGAAACCAACTACACCCAGTATATCCATGCCCATCACAAGCAGGACCTGGAGGTGACTCGCGCAATCATTGCGCGCAAATGCCCCGAATACCTGCCGGCCTATGACCTGTATATGTCAAAAACGCATGGCCACCATTTCAACATGTTCGTCATGCGGCGCGAATTGCTCGACCATTACTGCACCTGGCTGTTCGACATTCTCTTTGAGCTGGAAAAAGAACTTGACATCTCGCACTATTCTACCAACGACAAGCGTGTGTTCGGTTTTGTCAGCGAGCGGCTGCTCGATGCCTGGCTCATCACCAACAACATCTCATATGAGGAGCTTGCCGTGCTCCATATGGAAAGCCAGCACTGGCTGCGCAAAGGCAGCGCTTTCCTGTGGCGCAAGCTCTTCCCTAAAAAGGACTGATCCGCTGTGGCTACGCCCGCCCTTCGCGTGGCGGCCGTTGTGGTGACCCACAACAGGCTCGCCCTGCTGCGCCGCTGCCTGTGCTGCCTGGCCGCCTGCCGGGCGGCCTGCGCGCCGGGCGCTGCGCTGGATATCTGGGTGATTGATAACCAAAGCACCGACGGCACCGCCGAAGCCCTGCCCGCCCTTGCTGCGCAGGACCCGGCGCTGTTTTACCGGCCCACCGGGGCGAACCTGGGCGGAGCCGGCGGTTTTGCCTGGGGGCTGCAGACTGCGGCCGCCCATGCGTATGATTTTTACTGGCTGCTGGATGATGATACCCTGCCCGAACCCGGCGCGCTGGCCGCGCTGCTTGCCGCCGATGCGGCGCTGGGCGGAGGCTATGGCTGGCTTTCAAGCCGTGCGCTGACCCCGCAGGGCGCCGACCAGCCGATGAACCGCCAGCGCGCGACCCCCTACCGCGATATTATCTATACCGATGCCCCGCAGATCCCCTCGGTCATGGCGAGCTTTGTCTCACTGCTTGTGCCGGGGGCTGTGCTGCGGGCTTTTGGGTTGCCTGTCGCCGAATTTTTCATCTGGTCGGATGATTGGGAGTATACCCGCCGTATCTCCCGCAAACTGCCCTGTTATACGGTGCCGGCCAGCCGGGTTGTGCACGCAATGGCCCGCACCACCCCCTGCAACATTGCGCTGGATACCCCTGACCGCTGGGAGCGTTACCGTTACTTCTACCGCAACGATGTCGTGCTTTACCGGCGGGAAGGGCTGCGCGGCTGGGCATGGCTGCTGGCCAAGGATGCCTGGCACAGCGCGCAGGTGCTCACAAAACCCGGCGGGCGCAAGCTCTGGCGGCTTGGCGTGATCTGGGGCGGGTTTGCAGCGGGGGTTCGTTTTTTCCCCAAAACCCCCATGCTGCCCGGGGGTGGGGCATGAGCCGCGCCGGCTGTGCGGTGCTGTCCCGGGCGGCCGCTTCCCGCCCGGCCGTCGCCTTCGATGTGTTTGATACGCTGCTTTTCCGGGATACAGCCCGCCCCGAAGACCTGTTCACGCTGATGGAGCGCACCGGTGCGGCGGCCCCCGGCTTTGCGGCTGCCCGGCGGGAAGCCGAAGCCTCGGCCCGGGCGGCAGCCCGCGCGGCCGGCCGGGCTGAGGTCACGCTGGATGAAATCTACGCCCGGCCCGCCCTTGCAGGCCGGGGGGGCGCCCCTGCGGCCGAACTGGCGGCCGAAGCGGCCGTGCTGCGCGCCGACCCGGCCATGCGGGAGCTCGTCGGCGCACTGCGCCGCGCCGGCAAACGGTTGTATGTGGTGTCGGATATGTACCTGCCCGCGGGGCAGGTTGCCGCGCTCTTGCGCAAAGCCGGTTATCCCGAATGGGACGGGATCTTTGTCTCGTCGGAATACGGCGTACAGAAGCGCAGCGGCAAACTGTTCCGGCTGTTTTTGCAGCAGACTGGCCTGCGCGCTTCGCAGGTGCTGTTTGTCGGCAACGATAAACGGGCGGATTGGTGCGGTGCGGCGCTGGCGGGTATCCGCTGCATGCTTGTCCCGCCGCGGTGCATGCCGGCCCACTGGCCGCAGGAAAACCGGGCCGAACCCGGCGCGCTGGCCGCCTTTTTGGCAAACCGCTGCCCGCAACAGCCGGCGGATCGGCTGGGGTATGCGCTGCTGGGTCCGCTGCTGCTGGCTTTTGCGCAGTGGCTGCAGCGGCGCCGCGCCGAACACCCGGGGGCAAAGATGGTTTTCCTTGCCCGGGATATGCAGCTGGTGCGCGACTTGTATACGGACGAAACCGGGGAAGAAACCGGGTATTTGCAGGTGTCCCGCCGCAGCCTGATCCCGGCGCTGCTGCTGCGGCCGCTGTCCGAAACGGGCGGTGCGCTTGCCCTGCTGGCCGATGCGTTGCCGCGCCAGCGGCTCACGGCGGAAACGCTGGCCGCGTATGCCGGCTTTGCGCCGGGGGCGCTGCCGCCCGGCGTGGAACCCGGCGCCCTTTATGATTTCCGCACCCGGCCGCTGCCGGCGGACAGTGCGGGCTTTCTGCGCACGCTTGCGGCATTTGCCAAGGGGGCGGCCGGCGCGCCGGTGCGGGCGCAGGCCGCGCTGACACGCCGCTACCTGCGCGAGCAAGGAATCGGCGCAGGCACGCTGCTTGTCGATATCGGCAGCGGCGGCACAACCCAGCGCATTCTGGAAGAACTGACCGGCGCGGAGCTGCAAGGCTTCTACCTTGCCTGTGATGCGCGGCTGCACGCGGCGCTGCCGGCTGCGCGCGCGCAGGCCTTCCTGTTTGGCGGCCGGCCGGCGCCGCTCTGGTATTGGGCCGGCCAGCCGATGCTTGAACGGCTGATTTCAGACCCGGCCGGCCCGACCAATTCCTATGCCGAAACAGCCGGGGCGGTGCGCCCGGTGTTTGGCCCTGCGCTGCCGGATTCGGCCGGCGCCGTGGCAGCCGTGCAGGCCGGCATCCGCGCCTTTGCAGAAAGCTGGCGCGCCGGGCCCTGGGCTGCGCTCGCCCTGCCGTGTGATGCGCCGGCGGACGCCTGGCTTGACTTTGTGCGCGCGCCGCGCGCCGACGAAGCCGACGCCCTGGGCGAACTGCATGTGGAGGACGGCGGCACCTGGCCGCTGGCCGCGCCCCGCAGCCTTGGGTTTTATGCGGCGCACCCCCGCGCCCTGGCGCGGGATCTGGCCGCCGCGCGCTGGAAAACCGGCTTTTTGACCCGGTTGTTCCGGCTGCCGCTGCCCTACGGGGCGCTGTATGAGAGGGCAAAATCGAGAGCGGAGAGGTAAGTGCGCAGATCGGGCGCGCCTGCCTGTGCGCAACACTGCGCCTTCGCGTGAAGCTCTTATTCTATCATCCCGCCGAAAGGAGGTGCCCCTGCGGATGAACCCACCGCTGTTTTCCATTATTATGCCGGTGTACAACGCGGCCGAAACGCTGTGCGACGCAGTCGGTTCAATCACGGCGCAGACCTGCCCGGATTGGGAACTGCTGCTGGTTGACGACGGCTCCACCGACGCGAGCGCCGCGCTGGCCGAACGCCTGGCGGCGGCCGACCCCCGCATCCGGCTGCTGCGCCAACAGAACGCCGGCATCTGTGCCGCCCGCAACCGCGGGCTGGATGAAGCCAAGGGCACCTACATCGGCTTTTGCGATGACGACGATCTGTACGAACCGGCCGCCCTGGCCGCCGCGGCCGAACTGCTCGGCCGTGAAATGCAGACGGAAGCCGGCGGCCTGCCGGACCTTGTCCGCACGGGCTATACGCTGGCCCGCCAGGCGGACGACGGCCGCCTGGTGCCGCTGCCCCACCCGGCGGGGGAGACCTGTGCGCTCCGCCCCGGCGCGGGCGGCGCGGCTTATCTTGCATTTTTGCAGAACAGCGGGCCGCAGTTTGTCTGGAACGCCTGGTACCGGCGGGACTTTTTGCGCGGCATCCGGTTTGACGGCCGCTGCACCCACGGGTTGGAGGATTTTGTCTTTAACGCCACGGTGTTTGCGGCAAAACCCCGCGCAGTCTACACCCCGACCGTAACCTGCCGCCACTTTGAGCGGGCGTCCAGCACCTCCCGCGCGGAAACGGCCGGCGTTGCGGCGCGGCTGGCCGCGCTGCCGGCCTGGGCGCAAGCCGAACACGCGGCCGCCGCGGCCCAAACCGAAGGGCGCGGGCTGGCGGTGGTCTGGGCGCTGCGCAAAGCCGAACTCATCACTTTTGTGATGCACCAGCTGCGGGACAGCGCCGCCGGCCCGGATTTCTGCGCCGCGGCCTGGGGGCGGCTGCGCGCCGCGCTGCGCCCGTTTGCAAACCGCGCCGCCGGCCTTGACTTTTTGCGCGCGGCGCGGCACAATAAAAAGAAAGCGGCGGCGCTTCTCCTGTATGCGCTGCACCTGCCGGGGGCCTATGCCCACCTTCCGAACAAGGAGGAAAAACTGCTAGCATGAATACAAAGAAAACGATCCTTGTCACCGGTGCGGCCGGTTACATCGGCCGCCATGTCGTCAAGACGGCGCTTGATCTCGGGCACCGCGTCATTGCGGCGGACTTCGCCTTCAAAGGGGTGGACGACCGGGCTGAGCTCTGCGATGTGCCAATTTTCAACGGGAATAAAGACATCTGGCGCATGCTCGGCGCGCCCGATGTCTGCATCCATCTGGCCTGGCGCGACGGCTTCCGCCACAACGCTTCCAGCCATATGAAGGATTTGTCGAACCATATTGTGTTTTTGAACAACATGGCGACCGGCGGCCTGCCTTCGCTGACCGTCATGGGCACCATGCATGAGGTCGGCTACTGGGAAGGCGCGATCACGGCTGCTACCCCCTGCAACCCCCAGAGCCAGTACGGTATTGCGAAAAACGCGCTGCGCCAGAGCCTTCTGCTCTCGCTGCCGGCCACCGGCTGCACGCTGCGCTGGCTGCGCGCGTACTATATCACCGGCGATGAAGCGCACGGCAGTTCGATCTTTGCCAAGATCACCCAGGCGGAGCTGGATGGCAAGGCTGCCTTCCCGTTTACGACCGGCCAGAATCAATACGACTTCATCGATGTCGATGACCTCGCCACCATGATTGTCGCGGCCAGCGTGCAGGACCGGCATACCGGCATCATCAACGCCTGTACCGGCCGGCCCGTCAGCCTGGCCGACCGGGTCGAGCGGTTTTTGAAAGACAAACACTACAAGATCAAGCTCGATTACGGTGCGTTCCCTGACCGCCCTTACGACAGCCCCGGCGTCTGGGGCGACCCGGCTGAAATCAACGCAATCCTGGATGAAGCCGGCCTGGCCAAGCCCTGACGAAGCCTTTACCCGAAAGGAAGTTGCATGAAACGCCTCGGAATCTTTTTCTTCTATGAGAAAAACGGTCACGTTGACGATTTTGTGACCTATTATATCGCCGACCTTGTCAAAAACCTCAGTGAGCTGATCATCGTCTGCAACGGCAAGCTCAGCGACGAAGGCCGCGCGGCCTTCGCGCAGTTCACCCCGAACATCATCGTAAGGGAAAACAAAGGCCTGGATGTCTGGGCGTACAAGACCGCGCTCGACCACTATGGCTGGACGAAGCTCGCCGAATTTGACGAGATTGTCATGACCAATGCGACGCTGATGGGCCCGGTGCGCCCGCTGCGCGAGATGTTCGACGCAATGGCGGAAAATGAGGACCTTGATTTCTGGGGCCTGACCGTCCACCACGGGGCGGAGGGTAACCCTTTCAAGGGCAAGCATCTGTACAGCTACCTGCCCGTGCACATCCAATCCCACTTCATTGTCTACCGCAAACGGTTTGTGGAGAGCGCCGACCTCCAGCGTTACTGGGACGAGATGCCGATGATCGAAGGCTATACCGATTCGGTCCAGCGGTACGAGGCAGTCTTTACCAAGATCTTTGCCGATAAGGGCTACAAGTGGGATGTCTATGTCAAAACAGACGACCTCAAAGACTTTACCGATTACCCTCTGCTTGTCTGCCCGGTGCGGCTGCTGCGGGAGAAAAACTGCCCGCTGTTCAAGCGCCGCAGCTTCATGCATGACTATGAGGCGTACCTGAACGACACGGCCGGCGAGCCGGTGCGGGAACTCTGGGCGTATCTGCGCGACCACACCGACTATCCGCTTGCGCTGATCTGGTCGGATATGATCCGCACAATGCACCCGTTTGATTTCACCCGCAACCTTGGCTTGACCCGCCTGATCCAGCCTTCCGTGCAGGACCCGGCGCTGTGCAAAACGATCCGCCAGAACCGGCGCATCGCGCTGGCCATGCACCTCTATTTCCCGGACCTGCTCGCATCCAGCACGGCGTTTGCCGAAAACTTCCCGCCTGAAACCGATGTCTTCATCTCAACCGATACCGAGGAAAAGAAGGCGGCGATCGAGGCGGCCTTCGCCCCGCTGGCGCTGCACAGCGTGCGAGTCACGGTGGTGGAAAACCGCGGGCGGGACGTCGCGGCCTTTCTCTGCGACCTGGCCCCGCAGCTCAAAGGGTACGACTACGCCTGCTTCATGCACGACAAAAAGGCCGTACAGACCAAACCCGGCAGCGTTGGGGCAAGCTTTGGCTATGTCTGCAACGAGAATATCTGCAAAAACGCCGACCATGTCCTCAATATCCTCTGTGAGTTTGAGCGCGACGAGCGGCTGGGGCTGCTCTGCCCGCCTTTCCCGACCCACGGGCTTTATTTTATGAATATGTGCTCCAACGGCTGGGGCCCGAACTTTGACAACACCAAGGCGCTGCTGAAAGACCTTGGCATCGATGTGCCGATCTCGGGCGAAAAGGCCCCGCTTGCGCCGTTCGGCAGCGTGTTCTGGTTCCGTGTCAGGGCGCTTGAACCGCTGTTCAGCAAAGGCAGGGGCGGCAGCGGCTGGCGCCACGGCGATTTCCCGCCCGAACCCCTGCCGCAGGACGGCACGATCAGCCACGCGATCGAGCGGGTTTACCCGTTTGTCGCCCAGAGCGCCGGCTACTACCCGGCCGAGGTCATGAGCGCCGATTTCGCCGTCGCCCGCTGCGACGCGATGCAGGCCTATGCCTCCGGCCTGGTGCGGCCGCTGGCCCGTGTGTTTGACTGCACAACCTTCGGCGCAGCGGCCATGTCGGCCAGCGATTTTGCATCCAAGCGGCATTTCGGGCTGTTCCGGGTGTATGGGCCGTATTCCAACACCAAGCGCCGTCGCGCCCGCAACTGGCTGCGGGATCGGATGTCGGACAAGGCGTTCCGCCGCATGATGCGCCTCAAGCGGGCTGTCTTCGGCCCGCATGGCGCGCCGCTGGAGGACTGAGTTTGCCGGCTTGTGTATCCGAACTCTAAACTCTCGAACGAACGCTTTTTTCGAAGCCTTTAGACCAAACAATTATGCGAATCCGGCTTGTGATCTACTTCCATTACGACCCGCGCGGGCAGGCTGATACAGCCTGCCGTTTTGCCGTGCAGGCCGTGCAGGAGGCGGCACAGGCCGTTTTGTTTGTGACAAACGGCAAGCTCAACCCCGAAAGCCGTGCCTGGGCCGAAACCCGGCCCGGCCTGACCCTGCTCGAGCGGGAGAACACCGGCTTCGACGTCGGCGCGTACAAGGCTGCGCTGCAGGCAATCGGCCGTGAAGGGCTTGAAGCTTACGACGAAATCGTGCTCATGAATTATACGCTGGCCGGGCCGGTACGCCCGCTGGCCGGCTTTTTTGCGGCGATGGAGGGCAAGGACCTTGATTTCTGGGGGCTGAGCCGACATTACGCAATGCGCAGCCGGCGGTTCGGCGGCAAAAACGGCGTGGTGCCGGAGCACATCCAATCCCACCTGATTGCGGTGCGCCGGCGGATGTATGCGGATTTCTGGGCCTATTGGCAGAACATCCCGCTGCCGCAAAGCTATGAGGAATCGGTTGCCTGCCACGAGGCGCGGTTCACGGCCCATTTTGCGGCGTTGGGCTACCGGTGGGATACCTACCTTGACGGCGAGCGCTGGCGCGGCGTGTTCCTCAACCCGATTATGGCCTGCCCTGCCCGGCTGATTGCTGAGGAGGACTGCCCGTTTTTCAAGCGCCGCAGCTTTTTCACCCCCTATGGCGATGAACTGCGCCGAACCGACGGCCTGGCGGCCCGGCGGCTCTGTGACCTGCTGCGGGCCGAGGGCGGCTATCCGATCGGGGAACTGCTGCGCAGCCTGCTGCCCGGCGCGGTGCTGGCGGATTTCTGCCGCAGCCTGCATCTTCGCGCGGTGCTGCCGGCGGCCTCCGGCGCGCCGGTGCAAAAACTTGCGCCGGGGCAAGGGACGCAGCGCCTTGAACCCGGCCGGTTTTATTGGATCGAACTGCCGCTGCCCGCCGCCGAACCCGCCGCCACCTATGAGGCTGCGGCCCGATGGGATGCCGCCCAGGCTTCGGCCACCGCAGCCTGGCTGGCGGCCCGGCCGCTCATCGGGGTGATCGGGCCGGCGCTGCCGCCCTTCCCGGGCTGCACGGCCGGCCGGCAGGCGGCCTGGCGGCAGGCGGCCCCGGCTGTGGCGGCCGCGGCGAAAGAATACGGCGTGCCGCTTTCATCCGAAGCGCCGCCGCTGCCGGCCGGCTGCGCCGTGCTGCGCGGGGATGCCTTCCCCGGGGGGCTGCCGCCGTATGAAACGCTTGCCGAAGCCTGGGCGCTGCCGCTGGCTGCCCAGGCCGCCGGCTATGCCACCGCCTTGGCCGATGACCCCGCGGCGCTGGCCGCCCGGGCCGACAATGAACCGCTGCTGCTGCGCCCCCAGTTTGAACCGGCCGCCGCGCTGCACGCACTGGCGCGCAGCCTGCGCCGCCGCAAAGGAGAGGAGGATGCCCTTTGAACCTGCCGGATTCCCAACCCTGCGCCCTGCCGGCCGAAACGCCGCCCAAACCCCGGCGGCCGCGGCTGTTTTATCTGGATCTGATCCGCAGCGTCGCGCTTGTCAGCATCCTGATTATCCATTTCAACGCGACGGTGACAGGGTATTTCGCCTATCCGTCCAAACTGTTCGGCAGCACGCTGCCGTTTGACATCTATCTGGGGGATTTTGGCTCCTCGCTGTTCTTCATCGTCTCGGGCGCCTCGCTGGCCTACACGGCGGCACGGGATTTCAGCCCCCTTGCCTTTTACAAAAAGCGGGCCCGTGCAGTCTACCCGATGTTCTGGCTGGCCTGGGCGCTCTGTTTTTCGGTTCGGTTTTTCACCCGGCCGGGCTCGTTTGCCGGCGCGCGCAGCGTCACAATTGTACTGACCGCGCTGGGGCTCGATAACTTTGCCGTCGCGGCCGGCTGGGTCGGCATGGATTTCGCCTGCGTCGGCGAATGGTTCTTGGGCAGCATCCTGTTTTTGTATCTGCTCTTCCCGCCGCTGCTCAAGCTCGCGCGCGGCGGCAGGGCGGCCCGCTGGGGCGGGTTCGCGGCGGTGACGGCAGTCGGCGTTGCGGTGCATCTGGTCGGGTGGGATGCAAGGCTCGTCGCGATCCATCTGCCGGAATTTTTCTTCGGCATGCTCTTTGTCACACTGTCCCGCCGCGGGCAGCTTGCCGCGTTTGCCGGCAGCGCCGGCGCGCTGGCGGTGCTGGCGCTCAGCCGTGTGGCGGATACCAAAATCCTCTGCGCGGTGTTTTCGGCCGCGGTGTTCGCGGCGCTCGCGCTCGCCGGCAGCTTTGTTTGCTGGGGGCCGGCGCAGCGGTTCTGCGCGCTGCTCGGCAAATATTCCTACGCGGTGTTCCTTACACACCATGTGCTGATCCAGCGCATGGTCATGGGGTTTGACCTTTCCGCCATCTCCCGGCGGGATACCGCGCTGCTGTTTGGCAGTTACCTTGTGCTGACCGCGCTGCTTTCTGCCGGGCTGTATCGGCTTGACGCCGCGGTGCGCGCCGGCGCGGCGGCGATCTGGCACGGAAATACGGGGAAATGATCTCTGTACAAAAACCGGCGGGCAGGGTATAATAAGGGGTAAGAAGGCGCTGCCGTGCGCCGCAACTCAAAACCAGTGAAAGGGGAGAACACCTGTGGCACAATTTTCCGTTACCCTTGCCAAAATCGCCGAGGAATCCAACCTCACCACGCTGTATGCGGCGAAGGATTTGTCCGAAACCAAGGTGATCACGGCGGAAGTTTACCGCCCGGGCATCATGCTGGCCGGTTACTACCAGTATTTTGATCGCACCCGTATCCAGATCATCGGTCTGACCGAACTTTCTTACCTGCAGGAACTCGACCCCGAGATCCGCCGTACCCATCTTGAAAAGCTGTTCAGCTTTGTGCCGCCGGCCGTTATCCTGACCCGCGGCCTTGAACCGATGCCTGAAATGATGGAGTTTGCCAAAAAGTACGGGGTGCCGCTGCTGCGCTCCAACGAGATGACAAGCCCTTTGATGAGCAGCCTGATCACAACGCTGAATACCGAGCTGGCCCCGCGCATCACCCGCCACGGCGTGCTGGTTGAGGTTGCCGGCGAAGGCATCCTGATTCTTGGCGATTCGGGCGTCGGCAAGAGCGAAACCGCCATCGAACTTGTCAAGCGCGGGCACCGCCTTGTCGCCGACGACGCGGTGGAACTGCGCAAGGTATCCTCCCACAAGATTATGGGCATGGCCCCGGCCAACATCCGCCATTTTATCGAGCTGCGCGGCATCGGCATCATCAACGTCGCCCGCCTGTTCGGCGCCGGCGCCGTCAAGAACAGCATTGAGGTGGAGATGGTCATCGAGCTCGAACCCTGGGAGCGCACCAAGAACTATGACCGTACCGGCTTGGAAACCGAAACCTATGACATCCTCGGCGTGGCGGTGCCCAGCATGCTGATCCCTGTTATGCCGGGCCGGAACCTGGCCGTCATCCTGGAAACCGCGGCAATGAACAACCGCCAGAAAGAAATGGGCTACAATGCCGCCAAGGAGCTCATGAACAGCCTGGGGCTGCAAAACGACGGCAGTTTTTGAGCAGAGAATATAAACAGAATGTATAAACTGTAAAAGTTATACATAGTCAAGAGTTGAGAGTTTAGATAAGATGTCCCGCACGCTTTGCGGCAAGCTGCACGCGGGCCGGTATGAAAACAAAAAAGATACACCCAGAGGAAAGTATTGCATGGAGATTATAGCAGACCTGCACACCCACACCCTGTGCGCGACCCACGCGTTCCAGACTGTCAACGAAATGGCGGCAGCTGCGGCGGGCATGGGCTACAAAGCGCTTGCCATCACCGATCACGCCCCCGCTATGCCGGATGCGCCGCATGCCTGGCATTTCGGCAATATGCACGCGCTGCCGCGCAGCATCGGCGGCGTTGCCATGCTCTACGGCGCCGAGGTCAATGTGATGGACACCAAGGGTGGGCTTGATCTGCCCGATGCGACGCTTAAAAACCTTGACTGGGTGGTCGCTTCGATCCACAGCCCCTGCATCCCCGGCCTTTTGACCGAAGCCGAGGCCACCCGCCTTTGGCTCGGCGTGGCCGAAAACCCCTATGTCGATTGTATCGGCCATTCCGAACAGCAGCATTACAAATATGATTACGACCGGGTGACCAAAGCGTTCGCCGCACGCAACAAGGTGGTGGAACTGAACGGAAACTCCTTCCAGGTGCGGCGGGACGGCATCCCGAATATGCGGGCCCTGCTGCGCGCCTGCAAGGCAAACGGCTGCCGCATCGCGCTCAACAGCGATGCCCACAGCGTGCTGCAAATGCAGCAGAACATGGCGGCGCTGGCCGCTATGGTGGAAGAGGAAGCGTTCCCGCCGGCGCTGATCGTCAACGCTTCGGCGGAAAACCTGGTGGCGGAACTGCGGCGCCACCGCCGCAGCTGCGCCGCCGAAATAAAAGAAGTGATTGGAGGAACCCTGTGATGCGTTATACCATCGGTATTGATCTGGGCGGAACCACAATGACCGCCGGCATCGTAAACGAAAACTATGAGATCGTCGGCAAGCTGACCTGGTCAACCCGTCTGCCCCGCCCGGCCCAGGACCTGGAACAGGCTCTGGCGGAACTCTGCCGCACCGTGGTCAAAGAGGCCGGCCTTGCTTTTTCCCAGATTGAGTATGTCGGCATCGGCACGCCGGGCAGCGTGGATTTCACAACCGGTTTTGTGGGCTACAACACGAATTTCGGCTATTATGACTGGAACCTGGGCCCGGATCTGGCCAGCCTGCTGGGGTGCCGCGTGTATGTGGAAAACGATGCGAACGCCGCGGCCTTCGGCGAATACCTGGCCGGCGGCGCCAAAGGCTATAAGGACGCCGTGGTTGTGACCCTGGGCACCGGCATCGGCAGCGGCATCATCCTTTCGGGCAAAATCCTGCGCGGGTTCAACTTTGCGGCCGGTGAAATGGGCCATACCGTCATTGTCAAGGGCGGCCGCCCCTGCAACTGCGGCCGCCGCGGCTGCTGGGAAAAGTATGCTTCGGCCCGTGCGCTGAGCGAGGATACCCGCACCGCCATGCAGAAATGCCCCGACAGCCTGATGTGGAAGATTGCCGGCAACCTTGACCATGTCAACGCCAAAACCGCCTTTGATGCGGCGGCCGCCGGCGATATCTGCGCCCGCAAGGTGCTGGATGAGTGGATTGAATATGTGGGCTGCGGTGTGGCGAACATCGTCAACACCTTTGAACCCGAAGTCATCTGCATCGGCGGCGGCGTGTCCAACCAGGGCGAAACGCTGCTGGCCCCGGTGCGCGCCTATGTGGAGCGTGAAACCAAAAACATCACGACGGGCCGGTTCCCGGCCATTGTGGCCTGCACGCTGCGCAACGATGCCGGCGTGATCGGCGCTGCGGCGCTGGCTGAATCGATCTGAGAACCTTACGCAGGAGGAAGCTATGGCAAATGCAATCCCCAGCCTGATACAGGCGCTGCGCGCCGAAGGCCTGCCCTGCGCCGAAGGCGAACCGCTGGCGCGGCACTGCACCTTCCGCATTGGCGGGCCGGCGGCGGTGTTCTGCACGCCGCACACGGCGCCCGCGCTGCTGCGCGCGCTGGAGCTTTGCAGCGAATACGGCGTGCGCACCTACCTGCTTGGCAACGGGTCCAACGTGCTGTTTGCTGATGAAGGCTTTGCAGGGGCGGTGATCTGCCTGACCGGGCTGGAAACCAATTTCAGCTGTACCGAGCAGGGGGATACCGCCGCCGTCAAGGTCAGCGCCGGCGGCACGCTGGCCGCGCTGTGCCATGCGGTCTGCGCCCGCGGGCTGACCGGGCTTGAGTTTGCCTACGGCATTCCGGGCACAGTGGGCGGGGCGGTGTATATGAACGCCGGGGCCTATGGCGGCGAAATCAAGGACGTGCTGGCCGAAGTGGCTTTTCTTGACGAAAACCGCCGCCTGTGCCGGCTGCCGGCTGCCGAACTGGCGCTCGGGTACCGCACCAGCGTATTTGAAAAAAAGCCCTGGTGCATTGTGGAAGCCACCTTCACGCTGCGCCGCGACCCGGATGGCCCCGAGGCGATCCGCGCCCGGATGGAGGACTTTATGGCCCGCCGCCGTGCCAAACAGCCGCTTGACCTGCCCAGCGCCGGCTCCACCTTCAAGCGGCCGGCCGGCTGCTTTGCGGGCCAGCTGATTGATGAATGCGGGCTGCGCGGCTTTGCGGTGGGGGGCGCCGCCGTCAGTGAAAAGCACTGCGGCTTTGTTGTCAACAAAGGCGGGGCCACCTGCGCCGACGTGCTGCGCCTGACCGACGAAGTGCGCCGCATTGTGCTGGAAAAAACCGGCCACACCCTGGAAAGGGAGATCCGGGTTGTACAGTAAAACAGGAAAGAGGGAAGGGGCAGGATGAACTTTTTGGTGGTGACGGGGCTTTCGGGCGCCGGCAAATCGATGGCGGCCAACGCGCTGGAAGATATCGGCTTTTTCTGCATCGACAACATCCCGGCAGGGCTGCTGCCCCGCCTGGTCGATTTTGCCCTGCAGGGTGAAAACCAGCTCAGCCGGGTGGCCGTTGTCATGGATATCCGCGGTCTGCGCAGCGTTGAGGCGGTGGAAGCCGCGCTGCGGGCGCTGGATGAAAAGAAGATGGAGTACAACATCCTCTTTCTTGACGCAGCCGACGCGGTGATCCGCCGCCGCTACAAAGAAACCCGCCGCATCCACCCGATGGCCCTGGGCGGCCAGATGCCGATCGACGAGGCGATCCGCCGTGAGAGGGAAATACTCCGCCCCCTGCGTGAGCGGGCGAAGTATGTCATTGATACCTCCCAGCTTTCGCCGGCGCAGAGCCGTGAGCGGATCTGCGGGCTGTTTTTGAACCGCGGCCAGTGCGCGATGTCGCTTGATATTATCTCCTTCGGCTTCAAGTACGGCCTGCCGCAGGAAGCCGATATTGTGCTGGACGTGCGCTGCCTGCCCAATCCTTTCTATGTACCGGAACTCAAAGAACTGACCGGCCTTGACCAGCCGGTTGTCGATTATGTGATGGCCAGCCCGGACTCACAGGGGCTGCTGCGCCGGTATGAGAGTATGCTTGAATTCTCGCTGCCGCTCTATGTCAAGGAGGGCAAAAGCCAGCTTGTCGTTGCGGTGGGATGCACCGGCGGGCAGCACCGGTCAATCACCTTTGCGCGCAAACTTGGCGAGTTTTGCGAGACTCTAGGCTACAAACCCAATGTGCTGCACCGCGACGCCCGGCGCGGGCGCTGAGTGAAAGGGGACCCCACGCGTGAGCTTTTCCCAGGATGTCAAGGCGGAAATTCTGCGCCGCAAGATCACCCGGCCCTGCTGCTGCACCGCCGCGGCCTACGCCGTGGCCTGCTTCGGCAAATATTTTGACGAGCGCGGTATTGTTCTGCAAACCGAGACCGAGGGCGTGGCGCAGTTTGCGCAGCGGATGTATGCGCGCTGCGGCATCACCGGCAGCCTGCTGCGCAAGGAACGCCCGGCAGGCCCGGTGTTTGAGTTCAGCGTGGCCGAACCCGCCCAGGTGCGCAAGCTGCTTGCGTTGTTCGGCCATACCGGGCGGGAAACCGCGCTGCGCATCCGCCCGGGCTGCTTCAAGTGCCAGAACTGTGTGTCCTGCTTTGTATCAACGGCCTTTTTGTGCTGCGGTACCGCCACCGACCCTGAAAAGGGCTATAACATTGAGTTTTTGTCCACGCGGTACCAGCTGTCCCAGCAGCTGGAAGCCATTTTGGCCGAGCATGATTTCCACCCCCACCGCGCGCTGCGCAAAGGGGCCAACACCGTCTACATCAAGGCAGGCGACCATATTGAAGACCTGCTGACCTTTATGGGCGCCGGCAACGCCGCGATGCGGGTGATGGAACAGCGGATGATCAACGATATGCGCAACAAGACCAACCGCCTTTCCAACTGCGAAACCGCCAACCTTGGCAAGAGCGTGCAGGCTGCGGTGCAGGTGCAGATGGCGATCCGCCGGCTGGAAGCCGCCGGCGCGCTGGATACCCTGCCCGCCCCGCTGCCGGCAACCGCCCGGCTGCGGATGGCCTACCCCGACCTGCCGCTGGCCCAGCTGGGCCAAAAGTTTGACCCGCCTGTCAGCAAGGCGGGGCTTTCCCACCGGTTCAAACGCATCCAGCAGGCGGCCCAGAAGCTTGCCGCCGCCCCCCAAGAGGAAAACAATGGCTGAACAGACACGACAATTTACCCACCTGCACCTGCATACCGAATACAGCCTGCTCGACGGCGCCTGCCGCATCGACGGGCTGTTTGCGCGTCTGAAGGAGCTTGGCCAGGATGCTGTGGCCATCACCGACCACGGCGTCATGTACGGCTGCATCCAGTTTTACGATGCGGCCAAGGCGGCCGGCATCCGGCCGATCATCGGCTGCGAGGTCTATGTGGCCACCCGCAGCCGGTTTGACAAGGTCAACCGCATCGACGGCAACAACCATCTGGTGCTGCTGTGCAAAAACGAGACCGGCTACAAAAACCTCATCAAGATGGTTTCGGCCGGCTTCCTCGAAGGCTTTTACTCCAAACCGCGGATTGACAAAGAATTGCTCGAAGCCCACCACGAAGGGCTGATCTGCCTGTCGGCGTGCCTCGCCGGCGAGGTGCCGCAGGCAATCCTGGCCGGCGATTATGAGCGCGCCAAGCAGGCGGCGCTCTATTATGAAAACCTCTTCGGCCACGGCAACTATTATCTTGAATTACAGGACCACGGCCTTGAGGAGGACGACATCGTCCTGCCGCAGGTGATCCGCCTGTCGCGGGAGACTGGCATTCCGCTGGTTGCCACCAACGATGCGCATTACCTGCGGCGGGAGGACGCCAAGATGCAGAGCATCCTGCTCTGCATCCAGACCGGCAAGACGATTGCCGACGCCGACCGCATGGAATTCCAGACAGACGAATTCTATGTCAAGAGCACCGACGAAATGTACGACCTGTTCTCAATGGTGCCGGAAGCCTGCGAAAATACCAACAAGATCGCCGCGCAATGCCAGTTTGACTTTCATTACGGCGAGATCAAGCTGCCCTATTTTCAGGCGCCGGATGGCCGTGACAACCAGGAATACTTCGAATCCCTCTGCCGCGAAGGGCTTGAACGCCGTTACCCCGGCCGCGTGACCGACGCGCTGCGCGAGCGGCTTGACTATGAGATCGGGGTCATCCGCAAAATGGGGTATACGAACTATTACCTCATTGTCTATGATTTTATCAACTACGCCAAAAGCCGGGGCATTCCGGTCGGGCCCGGGCGCGGTTCGGGCGCGGGGAGCCTCGCGGCCTACTGTGTCGGCATTACCGATATCGACCCGATCCGCTACAACCTGATCTTCGAACGCTTTTTGAACCCTGAGCGTGTTTCCATGCCGGATTTTGATGTGGATTTCTGCTATGAACGCCGGCAGGAAGTCATCGACTATGTCAACGAAAAGTACGGCCGCGACCATGTGGCCCAGATCGTCACCTTCGGCACAATGGCGGCCCGCGCGGCGGTGCGGGATGTCGGCCGGGTCATGGGTATGCCCTATCAGGAAGTGGACAAGGTTGCCAAGCTGATCCCGATGGAGCTCAAGATGACGCTGCGCCGTGCGCTCGAGATTTCCCCCGACCTCAAGGCGCTGTATGAAGCCGACCCGCAGGTGCATGAGCTGATCGAAACCTCGCTGAAGGTGGAAGGGATGCCGCGCAATGCCTCGACCCATGCGGCCGGCGTCGTCATCACGCGGGAAGCCGCAACCGAGTATGTGCCGCTGGGCTCGAACAACGGGGTTCCGGTCACCCAGTTCAACATGACCGAGATCGAACGGCTCGGCCTGCTCAAGATGGACTTTTTGGGCCTTCGCACCCTGACTGTCATCCGGGATACCGAAAATGCCGTTGCCCGGCGAGTGCCCGGTTTTTCCCATGAATCCATCGATTACGATGACCCCGATACCTACGCGATGCTCGCCCGCGGCGAGACCGAGGGCATCTTCCAGCTTGAATCCACCGGCATGACCCAGGTGCTCGTCAGCATGCGGCCGAAGAACCTTGAAGACATCATCGCGCTGATCTCGCTCTACCGCCCCGGCCCGATGGATTCGATCCCGACTTACCTGCGCAACCGCCGCGAACCCGATAAAGTCAGCTACAGGACCCCCCAGCTCGCCCATATTCTGGATGTGACCAACGGCTGCATTGTCTATCAGGAGCAGGTCATGCAGATCTGCCGGGAACTGGCCGGCTTCAGCTTCGGCCAGGCGGACAATGTCCGCCGCGCCATGAGCAAGAAAAAGCACGCGGTTATGGAGGCCGAGCGCGCCCATTTTGTCCACGGCTGCACCGACCCCGGCAAGGAATGCCCGGGCTGTGTGGCCAACGGCGTCCCGGAAGCGGTCGCGAATGAAATCTATGACGAGATGATTTCCTTCGCCTCCTATGCGTTCAACAAGTCCCACGCGGCCTGCTACGCCTATGTCGCGTTTCAGACAGCCTACCTCAAATGCCACTACCCGCAGGAATTCATGGCCGCGCTGCTGACCAGCGTGCTGGACAACACGGCCAAGGTGATTGAGTATTCGTCTGAATGCCAGCGCCTTGGCATCAAGGTGATGCCGCCGGATATCAACATCTCGCGCGGGGGGTTCACGGCGGACGGCGGAAGCATCCGCTACGGCCTCAATGCGGTCAAAAGCGTCGGGCGAAACCTTATTGATACCGTTGTGCGGGAGAGGGAAGACCACCCGTTCCGCGGGCTGTATGATTTCTGCAAACGCCTGCACGGGGCGGAGCTTAACCGCCGCGCGCTTGAAAGCCTGATCCGCGCCGGTGCTTTTGACGGACTTGAGCCCAGCCGCCGCGGTATGCTTGCAAGCGTGGAGCCGATCCTCAAGAGTGTGGAAACCGAGGCCCGCCAGAACCTGGACGGCCAGCTTGACCTGTTCAGCGCGCTGGCCGCCGGCGGCGAGACATCCGCTGCCGAGGACTATCAGGTGCCCAACCTGCCGGAGTATGAACCCGGCGAGCTGCTGCGGATGGAAAAGGAGGTCTCGGGGCTGTATCTGTCCGGCCACCCGCTTGATGTATACCGCCCCATGATCGCAAAGGTATCCAGCTGCACGCTGGCCGACCTGGCCGGCGACAACGCCCGCGACTATGACAACCAGCTGGTGACGCTGCTCTGCACCGTGGTCAAAAGCAAGGTCATGACAACCAAATCCAACACCCTCATGTCCTTCACCACCGTCGAGGATCTGACCGGCACGATGGAGCTGCTTGTCTTTCCGCGCGTGTTTGCAAACTGCCGCGCGTATTTGCAGGAAAACGCCGTCATCATCGCCCAGGGCCGCGTCTCCTACAAGGAGGACGAGGGCACCCGCCTGCTTGTCGAAGGGGTGCTGCCGGTCGAAGGGTATGACCCGGACCGCTCATTTGCCGAAAATGCCGGCCAGGCCAGCCGTGCTGTGCGCGGCGCCCGCGCGGGCGGGGAAATTGCGCAGCCTGCGGCGGAAGGTTTTGTGAAGGCGGACAGCCTGTGGCTGCTGGTGCCCGGCCGCGAAAGCAGGGAAATGGCCCGGGTGGAAAATCTGCTGCGCAATATTTTTGACGGCCCAACGCCCGTTTACTTCAAGTTTGCCGATACCGGCCAGCGCATGCGGGCGCCGCAGTCTCTCTGGGCCAACGATGACCCGCTGCTGCGCGCCGAACTGGTGCGCATCCTGGGGCGGGACCATGTTGTCGCCATGGGGCCTAAGATGAAATAATCCATATCTTTTGCGCGAAATGTCCATATTCTGGGCAGGGGGCTATGGTATAATAGACGAAGCGGGCGTTTGTTATTGCCTTAACAAGCAGGGGGCGCCCAAACGCTTTCCGGTTTGAAAGCCCGCGATAAAACGTTGAAAACGCCATGCTTTTTCGGAAACGATACGGGAGGGAACTTTATGGCGAAGGAGATTAAGTCCATCGGTGTGCTGACCAGCGGCGGCGACGCCCCCGGTATGAACGCGGCGGTGCGCGCCATCGTTCGCGCCGGCATCACCAAGGGCTACCGCATGATCGGGGTGCAGCGCGGCTACAACGGCCTGATCAACGGTGAATGTTATGAAATGAACGTGCGCAGCGTTTCGGAAATTATCCACCGCGGCGGCACCATTCTCTATACCGCCCGCTGCCTGGAATTCAAAACCCGCGAAGGCCAGGCCAAAGGCGTGGACCGCTGCAAGGAGCTTGGCATTGACGCGCTTGTCGTCATCGGCGGCGACGGCTCCTTTATGGGGGCGCGGGCGCTGTCCAACCAGGGGATCCCCTGCATTGGCATCCCCGGCACCATTGACAATGACATCGCCTGCAGTGAATATACGATCGGCTACGACACCGCGATGAACACCGCCGTTGAAGCCATCGACAAACTGCGCGATACCACCCAGAGCCATGACCGTTGCAGCGTTGTCGAGGTTATGGGCCACCACGCGGGTTACATCGCCCTCAATGTCGGCATTGCGACCGGCGCGCTGGCCGTGCTGCTGCCTGAACGCCCGTTTGATTTTGAGCGCGATATCCTTGAGCGGATGCGCCAGACCCAGGCCACAGGCAAAAAGCATTTCATCATCATCGTGTCGGAAGGCGTCATCAGTGCGCAGGATCTGGCCAACCAGATCCAGGCCGCTACCGGCGTCGATTCCCGCGCGACGGTGCTTGGCCACATCCAGCGCGGCGGCTCGCCGACGGTGCGCGACCGGGTCAACGCCTCGCTCATGGGCTACCACGCGATCGATCTGCTCGACCGCGGCATCTACAACCGGGTCGTCGCGGTATCGGGCGGCAAAATCGTCGATTACGACGTCAACGTCGCCCTCTCGATGCACAAAACCATCGACGACTCCGAAATCGAGGTTGCAAACTCGATTTCGATCTGAAATTTGCGCCAAAATCAGCGGAAAGACAAAAAACACTTGCAAAACAACGTGATGTGTGGTATAGTATTTCGGCAATACACACGCATTGCGTTGTTTTTTTGTGCCCAAAAGCGGGTATACTCCCGCTAAAGGGTTAGAAAACAGGACCGCAGTGCGGAGGGTACAACTAAATTTTTTGGAGGCAAACACTATGGCAGTCGTTTCTATGAAGCAGCTTCTCGAGGCTGGCGTCCACTTCGGCCACCAGACCCGCCGCTGGAACCCCAAGATGAAGAAGTACATCTTCACCGAGCGCAACGGTATCTACATCATTGACCTGCAGAAGACCGTGAAGAAGCTTGACGAAGCGTACAACTTCGTGCGTGACACCACCGCCAACGGCGGCGAGATCCTCTTTGTCGGCACCAAGAAGCAGGCGCAGGAGTCCATCCGTGATGAAGCCACCCGCTGCGGCATGCACTATGTCAACGCCCGCTGGCTCGGCGGTATGCTGACCAACTTCCGCACCATCCGCAAGCGTATCGACCGCATGGAGCAGCTCAAGACCATGCAGGAAGACGGCACCTTTGACCTGCTGCCCAAGAAGGAAGTGGTCAAGCTCGAGCTCGAGATGGAGAAGCTGAACAAATACCTCGGCGGCGTCAAAGAGATGAAGACCCTGCCCAAGGCCCTGTTCATTGTTGACCCGCACAAGGAGCGCATCGCCGTTTCCGAGGCCCGCAAGCTGCACATCCCCATTGTTGCCATCGTCGATACCAACTGCGATCCCGATGAGATCGATTACGTTATCCCCGGCAACGACGACGCCATCCGCGCCGTCAAGCTGATTTCCTCCGCCATGGCGGACGCCGCCCTTGAAGGCAAGCAGGGCGAGCAGAACGCCCCCGCTGAGGAAGCCCCGGCCGCCGAGACCGTTGAGGAAAAGGCGAGCGTGCAGGCGTAAACAAACTGGATACACCCTGAGTCTTATACAGAAAGGATAATCACAATGGCTATTTCTGCGAAGGACGTTATGGAACTGCGCCGTCAGACCGACTGCGGCATGATGGAGTGCAAGAAGGCGCTGACCCAGGCCGACGGCGATTTTGCCAAGGCCATCGAGATCCTGCGTGAGCAGGGCCTTGCCACCGCCAGCAAGAAGGCCGGCCGCATTGCAGCCGAAGGCATGGTCTATGCGATGGCCACCCCGGCCTGCGCCGTTGTCGTCGAGGTGAACGCCGAGACCGACTTCGTCGCCAAGAACGAAAAGTTCGTTGATTTCACCAAGCAGCTCGCCCAGGTCATTGCCGACGCGAACCCCGCCGATGTGGAGGCCCTGATGGCCTGCAAGATGGGCGAAGGCACCGTTGACGACGCTCTCAAGGCGCTGATCCTTGTCATCAAGGAGAACATCAAGGTCCGCCGTTTCGCCCGCTATGAGGGCCACTGCGCCGCCTACGTCCACGGCGGCGGCACCCACGGCGTCATCGTCAAGTTCGACACCACCGACGACGTCGCCGCCAAGGAAGGCTTCACCGCCTTTGGCAAGGACATTGCGATGCAGGTCGCCGCGGCCAACCCCTCCTACCTCAACGAGGCCAGCGTCCCGGCTGAGGTCATCGCGAAGGAAAAGGAGATCATCCTTGCCCAGATGGCCAACGACCCGAAGAACGCCAACAAGCCCGACGCCATCAAGGAAAAGATGGCCATCGGCAAGCTGGGCAAGTTCTACAAGGAGAACTGCCTGGTCGATCAGGCCTTCATCAAGGACGGCAGCATGGACGTGAAGAAGTACGTCGAGGCTACCGGCAAGGAACTCGGCGGCGCGATCTCGATCGTCGAGTACACCCACTTCGTCAAGGGCGAAGGCCTTGAGAAGCGCAACGAGGACTTCGCTGCCGAAGTCGCCGCCGCGGTCAAGGGTTAAGCATCCAAATCAAGCAGTTAGACAGGCATACCGCCCGCCGGGGTGGTATGCCTGTTTTGCTGCCCGGCGAAAAACAGGCTTGCGCCGGTGCCCCGGCCTGGCGTATACTTACAGATAGAATGGCGGAACCCCCGCAGGGAGGAATCGAGTATGCAGGATCCAAGACGTTGGCGCGCGGCGGCCTGGCGTGCAGGCGGTGCCCTGGCCGGGCTTGCGCGGTGGACGCTGGCGGCGGTGCTCATCGGGCTGCTTTGCGGCGCGGTGGGGTCGGCTTTTCACCTGGCGGTTGATACCGTTACGGAATGGCGCGCGGCCTATCCGCAGCTGATCGCCGCGTTGCCGGTGATGGGGCTGGCGATTGTGGCGCTGTACAAGGCTACCGGAACCGAAGGTCTCGGCACCAATGATGTGCTGGACGCCGTGCAGGACGGCAAGCCCGTCAAACCGCTGCTGCTGCCGGCGATCTTTCTGGGCACCGTACTGACCCACCTGGCCGGCGGCAGCGCCGGCCGGGAAGGCGCGGCGCTGCAGATGGGCGGCGACATCGGCTGGCAGGCAGGCGGGCTGTTCCGCCTGGCCGACCATGAACGCCGCACCGCAACGCTTTGCGGCATGGCGGCTTTCTTCACGGCGCTGTTCGGCACGCCGCTGGCGGCCACGCTGTTTGCCATGATGGTTGTCAATGTCGGGCTTGTTTTTTATTCGTCCTTTGTGCCGGCGCTGGCGGCCTCGCTTGTGGCGTATGCGGTCTCGCTGGGGCTGGGGGTGCCGCCCACCCGGTTCGCGGTCACGGTGCCCGGCTGGGATCTTGCGACCGCGCTGCGGGTGGCGGTACTGGGTCTGGGCTGCGCGGCGGTCACGCTGCTGTTTTGCCATACCCTGCACCTGGCCAACCGGCTGCTGCCGCGCTTTTTGCCCAATCCCTGGCTGCGGGCGGCGGCAGGCGGCGCGGTGGTGCTGGCCTTCACGCTGGTTATAAACAGCACGCGCTACAACGGCGCGGGGACCGATGTCATTGCTCAGGCGGTGGAACAGGGGCAGGCGCTGCCCTGGGATTTCCTGTGCAAAATTCTCTTCACCGCAATCACCCTGGCCGCCGGGTTCAAGGGCGGCGAAGTGGTGCCAAGCTTTTATGTCGGGGCAACCTTCGGCTGCGTGGCCGCGCCGCTGCTCGGGCTGCCGGCCGGGTTTGGCGCCGCGCTGGGGCTGGCGGCGGTCTTTTGCGGGGCCACCAACACGCTGGTGCCTTCTCTTGTATTGGCGGTGGAACTCTTCGGCGCGCCGGGGCTGCTGTACTATGCGGTGGTCTGCGGCGTGTGCTATGCGCTGACCGGCTATGCCGGGCTGTACAGCCACCAGACCTTCCTGACAGCCAAGCTGCACCCCGAATACCACGCTGAAATCCACCCGCACCACAAACCGCCGGAAACCTGAAAAGAGGCGGAAGGGGAAAAGCCGGCGTTTTTGGCATTATGCCCCGCCGTAATAGGTCGGCGGCTCGCCGGCCAGCAGCAGGCTGGCGATCGGCACCCGTTCGCTGATCTGCGCGGTGCCGCCGCGGCCGTCCAGCACAAGGTTGATTGTTGCCTGCAACACCAGTGTCAGGGTGTAGCGGGTGTTGTTGACGCCGACGGCCTCGGCGTCTTCTTCCAGCGTACCGGTCACATACCCTTCAGGGCAAAGGGTCAGCGTGCGTGCCGGGCCCAGCCCGCTCAGCACGGTCCAGCCCGACAGGCTGCCGAGCGGAATTTGCCAGGACTCTTCCTCCAGCGCTTCCAGCGCCGCCTGCACCGCGCCGACAAGCGCCACCCGCGCGGCGTTCAGCGCGGCGGCGTCGCTCTGCACGGCGGAAACCCTGCCGTCGGGGCCGTGCTCTACCTGATAAAGCGCATCGACCAGCGCGGGCTCGCGCGCCAGGGCTTCGGCCACGGCGGCGTTCATCGCCTCGGCCACGATGGCGCGGCAGTGGTATTCTCCCAGCGCATCCAGACGTGGTTTGACCTCGGTCTCAACCAGAAAGATATAGGCGGCCAGCAGCCCGGCTGCGGCCAGCGCCAGCCAGCGAAACAGGCGCTGCCCGCCCCGCTGCCGGGCCTGCCGGCGTGAAATCCTGCGGCGCATCGGCACCACCCCCTTCTCTTCATGCTATGCCGCACCCCATGGGCGGGGTGCGGGCGAGGGAACGGGCAAAAATTTTACCGAAAGCTGTTGACATGCCCCGGAAGCTGTGCTATACTATACCTCGTTGCCGAATGGCATTGCCCGTGGGGGTGTAGCTCACCTGGGAGAGCGCTTGAATGGCATTCAAGAGGTAAGGGGTTCGATCCCCCTCATCTCCACCAAGAAGCCCGTATCCGAAAGGATGCGGGCTTTTTTTGCTGCGCAGAATAAGCAATTTTTGCTGTTTTTATTGAAATGCTTGCAAGCGGATGCCGAAACTGGTATGATGGAACTATATATCCCTGATAATGGCCTGTGTACCCGCAACACAGAGAAAGGAGCAAACGATGAAAAAGCGTCTGGTTAGCCTGATGCTGGCGCTGGGGCTGTTGGCGAGCCCTCTGCCTGCAGTGGCGACCCCTGTGCTGGCGGCGGAGGAATCCGTCCAGGCCGGTGAAGTGGAAAGCGCGACCGATGAGCTGGCAGACCTGCCCGATTCAGACGAATTGTTTGCCCAATATGTGCAGCGCACCCTGTATGGCGACAGCGGCGTGTCTACACTGGGCAATTTTGGCGAAACGGCGCTGGAAGGAATGGCGCGGACAGTATACGACCACCTGAAGAAGCAGGTGGCGGCTGTAGCCAACGGTGAACGCGCTTCGACAGAGTTTACCATTACCTGGGAGGAACTTGGCGTTACAAAAACTTCCTGGACAGAGGAAGACCTGGGTGTGCCCGTGTACGATGGCGGGGTCAATCAGGACGCAATAGATGCTGCCTTGGAGCAGATGGGTTACACAGAATATTCGGAGTCTGTCAGTTTGATTCTGGATTATCTGCGTGTGGATTGTCCCTATGATTTATATTGGCATGACAAAACGGCGGGGGTTCGGTATACGGGTACGCCTGCCTTTGGTGCAAGCTCAAACGGTGAAACGTGGACGTTGCAGCTGAACACAGAAGCCAGTCCGGGAATTACCATCTGGCTTGCCGTCGCAGCTGATTATGCCGGCGCCGATGCCTATACGGTGGATACAGAAAAAACGGGAGCAACACAAGTTGCGGTGCAGAATGCGAAGCGGATTGTTGAGCAAAATGCTGCTTTAACAGACTACGACAAACTTGTGGCCTACCGTGATGCGATTTGCTCTTTGGTTGACTATAATCATGAGGCTGCTGACAACGACGGCACGCCTTACGGTGACCCGTGGCAGATGATTTACGTTTTTGACGGGGATCCGGATACCAAGGTGGTTTGTGAAGGCTACTCGAAGGCATTCCAATACTTATTTGATATCAGCAGTTTCCAGAATGAACTGCGTTGCTACACAGTGACAGGCGAGATGGCCGGCGGAACCGGTGCAGGCGGTCACATGTGGAACATAGTAACAATGGAAGATGGAAATAACTACCTTGTCGATATTACAAACAGCGATGCCGGTACAATCGGGCAAGATGGCGGGCTGTTTTTAGCTGGTACGACAGGTAGTGTTCAGAACGGCTATGTGTTCGAGCAGTCTTATCCGGTTCGTTATCAATATGACGCAGACCAGATCAATCTGTACGGGGAAGAGATTTTGACACTGGCGGCGCACAATTATGATCCTGCGTGGGGAATTCCGACACCGAGTCCGTCTCCGACGCCGAGTCCGTCCCCGTCGCCGAGCCCGTCTCCGACGCCGAGTCCGTCCCCGACGCCGAGTCCGTCTCCGACGCCGAGTCCGTCTCCGACGCCGAGTCCGTCTCCGTCGCCGAGTCCGTCTCCGACGCCGGAACCGACGGCTGAGCCGACACCGGAACCCACGGCCAAGCCGACACCGGAACCCACGGCCAAGCCGACACCGGAACCCACGGCTGAGCCGACACCGGAGCCGACGGCCGAGCCGACGCCGGAGCCGACGGCTGAGCCAACGCCGAAGCCCACAGCCGAGCCGACACCGGAGCCGACAGCCAAGCCGACGCCGGAACCGACGGCCGAGCCGACGCCGGAACCCACGGCTGAGCCGACACCGGAGCCGACAGCCAAGCCGACGCCGAAACCGACGGCCGAGCCAACACCAAAACCGACGGCTGAGCCGACGCCGGAGCCGACGGCCGAGCCGACACCGGAGCCGACAGCCAAGCCGACACCGGAACCCACGGCTGAGCCGACACCGAAGCCGACTGCCAGCCCGAAGCCGACTGCCAGTCCGAAGCCGACTGCCAGTCCGAAGCCGACTGCCAGTCCGAAACCGACGGCTAGCCCGAAGCCGACTGCCAGTCCGAAACCGACAGCCAGCCCGACCCCGACGGCTGCACCGGTGAAACCTTCGATCTCGGTGCCGCCCTATTCCAAAACCTATGACGGCAAGACGGTGACGCTGGCCGACCTGACGGCGAAGGCCACCGCGACGCTGAATGGCCAGGCGGTGGCCGGCAGCTGGGCATTGGCGGCTGATGCGCCGACCCTGCATGATGCCGGCAGCTACCGCGTTGCGCTGACCTTTACCCCGGACGATGCCAAGCTGGCAAGCGTGGAAACAACGGTCACAGTCGAGATTGCCAAGCGGCCTGTGGATGTCTATCTGCAGCTGGGAAGCAACCGGATTACGACCGGCGAAGCGCTGCCGCAGATTTGGCTGGTGTATGAAGGCGTTGTGGAAGGCGAAAGCCTGATCCCGGATAAGAACCCGCAGGTCAGCGGCGTGCCCACCGAGGTCAAGGCGGGCGTTTACACCCTGCGCTGGGTGAACAGCGAAGAGATGAAGGGTGCGATTGAAGCGCTGCCCGCGGCCAAGAACTATTCGATTTCTTACCAGACACAGACAACCCTGACCATTGTTGAAGGCCAGACCCTGACCCCGCCTGCTGCCGGGGAAGATCAGGCTTACCGGCTTGAGCTTACGAATGCGCTGCCGGATAAGGTGGCAGGGTATGACAGCCAGCAGAAGATCAGAGATGCGCTGGTGGGCGCCGCCAAGGCCGGCAATGACCGGGTGACGAGCGAGCAAACCGCCTGCTATGACCTGACCCTGTACATCGGTGGAACCGGCGCGACGGACTGGAATGTCGCCGATGGGGAAAACTTCCCCGCAGAAGGCATAACCGTTACGCTGCCTTACCCGGCCGGCACAAATGCGTCGAGCCATGACTTTATCGTGGCGCATATGTTTACAGCGGATATCGGCGGCCACAAGGCTGGCGAGGTGGAGCTGCCCGCGGTGACGGAAACGGCCGACGGACTGCGCTTTACAGTTCGGAGCCTGTCGCCGGTCAGCGTGAGCTGGATTGCCGCGCCCACGGCAACCGAGACGCCGGAAGCCAGCCCGGAACCCACGGCCGCCCCCACGGCCGCCCCGGCCCCGACCGCGACCCCGGCTGCAACCAAAGCGCCTTCCGGCGGCGGGTCCTCGGCAACCGCGGCGCCCACTTCGGCCCCGGTTATCACCCCGAGCCCGACGCTCGCCCCCTCTGAGGTGGAAGCGCCTTCCGGCCCGAATCAGCAGGCGCAGGCCGTTGCAACCCCGGCCCCGACACCGCTGCCAACGACGGCTGATTCCGCCCCGATCGGGATGTGGATTGCGCTGCTTGCGGCTGGCGCGGGCGGCTTGGCCATTGTGGGCGGGCTGCTCCTGCGCAGGCGCGGACGGTAAAACCCGCGGCATTTTCTAAAAAATACAAGCAAGACGGCGCGCTGCCACGGCAGC
>NBJMR02800__coassemble_1320_pt1 | contig 78323 bp, 57 predicted proteins | sample NBJMR02800__metabat2_low_PE_045 | metagenome-assembled genome bin NBJMR02800 | reverse complement strand
GACTACCGGCGACATCACAATCAACGACGGCTGGATTTATGTCGAGCTGAAGAAGATTGAAGAAGCCACCACCAAGGAAATTGGCGTCAACTACTACATCTCTGCTGAAGACCGCTACGTCGAAGGCAAGGTTACTGTTGCTGCTGATGCCGCCAACGTCAACACCAGCGCTCTGACCGACATTCCCGAAGGTTATGAGCCTGTGACTACCGGCGACATCACAATCAACGACGGCTGGATTTATGTCGAGCTGAAGAAGTCTGAACCCGCCACCATTACTATGAATGTTGTCTTCCTCTGCGACGGTGAGTCCGTTGGCGGCGGCGATTACTTCGTCCCGGCTGGCGTTCAGAACTATGCTGTTCTTGAGCAGTATGTCCCCGAAGGCTACAAGATGACCGTTTCCGGCGATTTCTACGCTGAAGAGGGCGGCAAGCTCACTGTCAACGTTGAGAAGATCGTCAAGACTGTCATTATGAACATCGCCTTCAAGGATGGCGATGAAGTCATCGCGGGCGGCGATTACTTCCTGCCCGAAGGCGTGCAGAACTACTCGATCCTTGAGCAGTACCTGCCCGAAGGCTACAAGTTGACTGTCTCCGGTGACTTCATGGTCAAGGAAGGCGATCACCTTGATGTCAACATCGAGAAGATCAGCACCGACGTCATCATGAACATCCAGTTCAAGGATGGCGACGAAGTGATCGCTGGCGGCGATTACACCGTTCCCGCTGGTGTTCAGAACTACTCCGTCCTTGAGAAGTATGTTCCGGCTGGTTATCAGATGACCGTTTCCGGCGATTTCATGGCCGAAGCGGGCGCGCATCTGGAAGTCAACATTGAGAAAATCGACACCACCGTCATCATGAACATCCAGTTCAAGTATGGCGATGAGGTCATCGCTGGCGGCGATTACTTTGTCCCGGCCGGCGTTCAGAACTACTCCGTCCTTGAGCAGTACGTTCCCGAAGGTTACGAAATGACCGTTTCCGGTGATTTCATGGCTGAAGAGGGCGCTGAGCTCGTTGTCAACCTGGAGAAGGTTTCTGAGTCCGATGAAATCATCATGAACGTCCAGTTCATGGATGGCGACGTGGTTGTCGCCGGTGGTGATTACTTCGTCCCCGCTGGTGTTCAGAACTACTCTGTCCTCGAGAAGTACGTCCCGGCTGGCTACAAGATGACCGTTTCCGGTGATTTCATGGCCGAAGAGGGCGCCAAGCTCGAAGTCAACGTTGAGAAGATCTCTACCGACGTCATCATGAACATCCGCTTTGTCACCCGTGACGGCGAGTTCGTGGCCGGTGGCGACTACTTCCTGCCCGAAGGCGTCCAGAACTACTCGATTCTTGAAGATCTCGTGCCCGAAGGTTATCAGATGACCGTCTCCGGCGATTTCATGGTCGAAGCCGGCACCAGCCTTGATGTGACCATCGAGAAGATCTCCACCGACGTCATCATGAACATCCGCTTCGTCACTCGTGACGGCACCTTCGTTGCCGGTGGCGACTACTTCCTGCCCGAAGGCGTCCAGAATCTCTCCATCCTTGAGGATCTGGTGCCCACCGGCTACCGCATGACCGAGACCGGCGACTTCATGGTCGAAGCCGGCACCAGCCGTGATGTGACCATCGAACTGATCCCCACCGAAGTTATCATGAACATCCAGTTCTGGGATAACGACAGCGGCGAAGTCGTTGCCGGTGGCGATTACTTCGTCCCGATGGATGAAGACGGCATTCAGAACTACTCCATCCTGCAGCAGTATGTCCCCGAAGGCTATGAGATGCTGACCGGCGGCGACTTCTTCGTCGTCGAAGGCGGCCACCTGGATGTCACCGTTCAGAAGATCCAGCGCGATGTCATCATGAACATCCGCTTCGTCCTGGCTGACGGCACCTTCATCGCTGGCGGCGACTACTTCCTGCCCGAAGGCATCCAGAACATGAGCATTCTGGAGCAGTATGTGCCCGCCGGCTACAAGATGATGGAAAGCGGCGACTTCTTTGTCACCGAAGGCGGCCAGGAAGACATCACCGTTGAGAAGATCAACGAAACCGTGACCGTCAGCGTTGCGTTCAAGAACGAGTGGGGCTTCGTCGTTGGCGGCGGCTACTACATCGTTCCCGCCGGTGAGCAGGATGTCAGCGTGCTTGCGCAGTATGTCCCGGCCGGCTATGTCCTCGATGAGGAAGGCACCATCAACTTTGTCGATGGCCAGCACTATGACATCTCTGTCAAGAGCGATGAGTCCATCGTCAACATCCAGTTCATCGACCGTGAAGGCAATGTGATTGCCGGCGGCGACTACTTCGTCCCGACCGGTGTCCAGAACACCGCGATCCTCGACGAGCTGGGCTACACCCCGGTTGGCTATCGTCAGGTTGTCCACACCTACGTCCTGTTCATGTACGGCCACCACTATGTGATCCTGGTTGAGGCTATCCCCGAGCAGGTCACCGCGAAGACCGCTGTCTTCCGCAAGGATGCCGCTGAGGATGTCTGGAACGAGAACCCCGACAACCCGGATGAAGTCCGTTACACCTTCTACAGCGACGATGCGGAAGCTACCAACACCGTTCCTTCCATCACCGTTGCCGATGAGACCAAGGAACTGGATTACTGGGTTGCCGAGATGGACAGCTCCATCACCCTGCAGCCTGGTGAAGAGTTCTGCTACAACGACCTGGATCAGGGCGCTCTGAAGGATCAGATCGGTGACCTGCTGTTCATCGCTGTCTACAAGGACGTCGAAGTCGTTGAGCCCACCCCCGCTCCCTCTGAGGAACCGACCCCGGCCCCCTCTGAAGAGCCCACTCCTGCTCCTTCCGAGGAACCGACCCCGGCTCCTTCTGAAGAGCCCACCCCCGCTCCTTCCGAGCAGCCGACCGCTGAGCCCACCGCCGCGCCGACCGCGCAGCCTGAGACCCCGGCCGACAACAACGACGATAACACCACCACCGTCACCTCTGATAACAGCGACGATGTTGTGAAGAGCGATACTCCTGCCGACAACACCGCCAAAGTGCTGCCTCAGACTGGCGTTGAGAGCTCTGCCCCCGTCATTGGTTTTGCCTTCGTGCTCCTGGCGGCTCTGGGCGGCGCCGCAGCCTATCTCTTCGTTGTCCGCAAAAAGCTGAACTAAGCGCATCCAGGCCGAACGCACGGTGTCGTTTCCGTGCATGAGGCAAGCGCAAGGTTTCCCCCATGAACGGGTTCCCCGTCTGCTTTTTCTCAACGAATTGAATGAGCAGGGACCCTAAGGGTCCAAAAAGTCAAAGAACCGCTGTCAGCGCAAGTTGGCAGCGGTTCTTCTTTTATCCCGCGCCCCGTGCGTGCCGCAGCGGCCCTTTTGCGCCCGCCCACGGCGCGCCGGCCCTGGGGGGTATATATCGCCCTTCCCCTTCCCTTCCCGCCGCGCTGCCCCCTCCCCTGCGCCTTTCCAGCCGCCGACACACAAAGACGCCCCCGCTCTTTTGCCGAGCAGGGGCGTCTTTTGTGGGGGGGCGCGCTGTAGGATTTTATCTCTATGCGTTTTTGTATCAGGGCATCAGGGCAGCCATGTCTGGTAAGCGGCAAAATCGCTGCTGGTGTGCAGGGCGCGGCCGTCCAGGCCGATCCAAAGGCGGGCGCCGGTATCCGCCTGTACGGCGGCGTAGCCTTCACAGAACAGGCCGCCCAGCGGCGCATCGGCGGTGGTTTGCAGCGGGTTGCGGATGGCCCGGCAGCCTTCCGGCAGGCGGAAGACCTCCTCCCCCGTCAGGCTGCGGACACTGCCGTCCGCCGCGGCAATCAGCCCTTCGCCCAGGTGGGCCAGCGGGCTGGGCTGCGGCGCAAAGGCAAGCTCGCCTTCGGTGCTGAGCAGCGTGTACCCATCAGGCAGGGCCACAATCCAGTGCCCATCGTAGCCGGTATAATCGTACTCAATCCGCTCAATGGTCAGCGCGGTGTTCTGCACCACGGTCTGCCAGGCGGTATCCAGAATGCGGAATCCGCCCGGTTCAATCATCAGGTTGCGGCCGTCGGTAAAATGGTCCGCCTGCCACAGGAACGGCGCGGCATCGGGGTCCTGCCGGATGCGGAATCAGCCGGCGCCGCTGTCCTCAAAGGTTTGCAGCGGGGTCAGGGTGTTGGTGGGCCGGTCATAGGTCGCATAAATCACGATGCCCTCCGGGTCGTCCGTGTGCTCGTGATCCACATACTGCACAAGGAAGGTCGTGAACTTGGGGTCGGTCACAAGGCCGCTCGCGCCGCCATCGACCGCGCCAAGCTCAAACAGCCGGTTGCCGGCCGTATCGTACACGCCGTAGCGTGGCTGGCCGCCTTCGGGCGATGCTTCCCGCAGGATGGCGATGCCGTCGGTATAACGGCTGTTGAACAGCGATTCGAACGCCGTGGGGCGCACCGCCGTTTCCCGGGTGATCAGCGTGGCGTTTTCGGCGGCGTCCAGCCAGTAAAGCGCCTGCACGCCGTCGGCTTCCTCCACCCAGGCCAGCAGCCGGCCGTTGCCCATAGCGCCCAGGTACCGGTACGGCCCGCCGGTAAACAGCAGGTTGCCGGCTGTATCAATCAGGTTGAACGCTGCGGGGCCGTCCTCTCCGTGGCGGGCGCCAAGAAAGCTGAGCGACGCAAAATCACCGGTTTCGGATGTAAAAAAGTCGGTCACACCGTCGGCCCGGGGCAGTGTGCGCACAACGGCATACCCTTCATGGAAGGGATAGCCATAGTCATAGCCTTCGGGCAGTGTGCAGGCAACCTGGCCATCGGCCGTGATGTAGGCGTCTGCCTGGGTGCCATCCGGCCGGGTGATGTGGGCGAAGGCAAGGCCCTCGCTGAAATCGCCCAGAGGCACCGCTTCCACAAAAGCGTCCGCCGGCGGCTCTGCCGCCGAAGGCGCCAGCGCAAGCCAGACAGCCAGCAGCACGGCCGCCAACAAAACCGCCAAACGCCGCATGGTTCGCCCCTCCCCCGCCAGAAATGGCAAAATATGCGCGCAGGAACCGCTGCCGGGCCAGCCGCACCAACCCGGAAAATCGCTGCGCAAAGCGGCGCCAGGGCAGCCGCCTCCGCGTATAGTATACCATGCCAAAGCGGGGATTTTCTACGCTTGCGCCGCATTTTTTCGGTTTTTCCCAAAAAATCGGCAGCATTTTTGTACAGTGTTGCAGCCCTCAGGTCAGATATTCACGGATCTCGGCCTCCACGGCGGCGACTTCCTTCTCAAACGCCCGGGCCGAAACCCGCAGCCCGCCGCTGCCAAGGATGATGATCTGTTCCGCCCCGTCCGAACTGACCACCCGCACCCGGTGTTTGCGGCCAAGCTCATGGGTTGTCTTTTCGATGTACATATCGGCGGTTTCGGCCTCACGGGTATAGACGACGTGGATGTTGTGGTATCGCTCAACGCTGCCGACGCCGCCCTTGACCTTGTAGGCGTCAAAGACAAGGATGACGGTGCAGCGGCGGTAACCGGCGTAGTTGCAAAGGGTATCCTGCAAGCGGCGGCGGGCAATGTCGAGATCGTTTTCGGCCAGGCGGCGCAGGCTGTCCCAGGCAAAGATCACGTTGTAGCCGTCAACCAGCAGATACTCCGGCCCTGCGGGCTGCGCGGCGGCCTGCCTGGCGGTTTTGGGGGTGGAACCCAGCGCGCGGCGCGCCGCAAGATCGGCGCTCTGGTTCGGGTTCCGGCGGCGCACCGGGCCATAGGTGCGCTCAAAAATGGCGAGCAGTTCCTTATCCTGCTCAAGCGTGCCGCGGTAGGCATCCGCACGGCGGCGGCGCGTTTCACCGGCCGCGGTATCGTCGGCGCCGGGCGCGCTGCGGCCCAGCCCGCTTGCCACATGGGCCCGGGCGGGGGCTTCGTCCCAGCGGATCACCGTGCCGGCGCCATGGCTGCAAAAGACCGAATCGGCCGGGTTCTCGGTATCGGCGTCGGGGTCGTAGCCGGCGGCCGCGATGACGGCCTCCGCGTTGTGGCAGGGCGCGTAGCCGGCCGGCGTACAGATCAGCCGGCCTTCGCCGCGGGTATAGGCCGCGACCTCCCGCGCGTAGCCGCGCAGCTCCGAAACCGGCGCGCGGCCGGCCAGCACGGCCAGGTCGCCCTGCTGGGCGGGCGGTTCGGTCTGGCCGCCCATCCGCTGCAGGTCGTTCATGGCGCGGCCCAGGTTCGCGGCCGGCAGCTCAAGCCGGACGTTGTACCAGGGTTCCAGCAGCGCCACATGCCCGTCCCGCGCGGCGGTGCGCAGGCCCTGGCGCACGGCGCGGTAGGTGGCCTGGCGGAAGTCGCCGCCCTCGGTGTGCTTGAGGTGGGCGCGGCCGGCCGTCAGCGTGATTTTGACATCGGCCAGCGGCGCGCCGGTCAGCACGCCGGGATGGGTGCGCTCGGCCAGGTGGGTCAAAATCAGCCGCTGCCAGTTGCCGTCCAGGGTATCCGGCCGGCAGGCCGCCGCCAGCTGGATGCCGCTGCCGCGCGGCGCGGGTTCCAGCAGCAGGTGCACCTCGGCATAATGGCGCAGCGGCTCATAATGGCCGAAACCCTCGACCGGGGCGGTCAGCGTTTCTTTATACAGGATGCCGCCCTCGTCGAAGCCGGCCTCGATGCCGAAACGGGTTTTGAGCAGGTTTTGCAGGATCTCGAGCTGCACCTCCCCCATCAGCTGAAGGTGGATTTCGCCGAGCGCTTCCTGCCAGACGACATGGAGCTGGGGGTCCTCCTGCTCCAGCTGGCGCAGCGCGCGCAGGGCGGTGTGGGGGTCGCCGCCCTCGGGCAGCAGCAGGCGGTAGGTCAGCACAGGTTCCAGCACCGGGGCCGCCGCGTCGGGCTGTACGCCAAGGCCCTGGCCCGGGTAGGTCGCGGTCAGGCCGGTCACGGCGACGACATCGCCGGGCAGCGCTTCGCTCGTGAGCCGGAACTTGCTGCCGGAGTAAACCCGCAGCTGGTCGGCCTTCTCAGCAAAGGGGGCGCGGGCGTCCTCCCTGGCTGTGACCGTCGCCTTGACCGGCAGGCTGCCATCGGTCACTTTGAGGTAGGTCAGCCGCGCGCCGGCATCGTCCGAAGCGATTTTGAACACCCGCGCGCCAAAGGCCCCGGCGGCTTCGGGCTGGCGGGTGTAGCGCCGCAGCGCGGCGAGCAGATCGTCCACGCCGTCCAGCCGCAGCGCCGCGCCGAACAGGCAGGGGAAAACTTCCCGCCGGGCGATCGCGGTAACAATGTCCGCCTCGCGCGGCGCGCCGTCGGCCAGCACCTCGGCCATCAGCGTTTCGCTCGCCATCGCGAGGGCTTCGGCCCTGTCGGCCTCGGCGTCGGGGCCAAAATCGACGCAGCCGTCGCCAAAGCGGCCGCGCAGTTCCCGCAGCCGCACGGCGCGGTCGGCCCCGGGCAGGTCCATCTTGTTCACAAAGACAAAGGTCGGCACCCTGTACCGCGCGAGCAGGTTCCAGAGCGTCTGGGTGTGGGCCTGGACGCCGTCGGTGCCGGAGACGACGAGGATCGCGTAATCAAGCACCTGCAGGGTGCGCTCTGCCTCCGCCGAAAAATCGACGTGGCCGGGGGTGTCGAGCAGGGTCAGCCGGGTTTCCTCCAAACCGGCGGCATCGGCCGGCAGGTCGAGCACGGCCTGCTTGGCAAAGATTGTGATGCCGCGGGCGCGTTCCATCGCGTCGGTATCAAGAAAAGCGTCGCGGTGGTCCACCCGCCCCAGCTTGCGCAGAACGCCGGCGCGGTAGAGCATCGCTTCGGCCAGCGTCGTTTTGCCGCTGTCAACATGGGCCAAAATGCCGATGACCAGTCGTTTCATACATCCCCCTGCCGGCGCGGCGGGATTTGGGGCGGCCGAACCCGCCCCGGCCCGCGCCGGGGTATCCCTTATATTCTACCTTTTTTCGCAGCGGTTGTATAGGGGGAGGGGAATCGTGCGGCTGTGCAATTTTCAACAATTCCGCAAAGATGTCTGGCAGCCGCCGGCCGTGCGGCGGGCGGGCAGGGCGGCGTAGATTTCCAGCATCTGCCGGCCGAGCGCGGGCAGGCTGCGCGCTTCGGCCACGGCGCGGCCGGCGGCGGTCAGATCGGGCAGGCGGCCGCTGAGGATACCTTCCGCCTTTTGCAGAAAGCCTTCGAAATCGGCGGCCTTGTACACGTTCACCCCGTCGGCCAGCCAGCCCGCGTAGACCGGGATGTCCCGCACAAGCACCGGCACGCCGCAGCCAAGCGCTTCGAGCACGACGATGCCCTCGGTCTCCTCAAGGCTTGCGAAGCAGAAGAGGTCTGCCCCGCAGTAGGCGTCGCGCAGGGCGGCCTGGTCAACAAAGCCGGCAAAGTGCAGGTTTGCCGGCGCTTCGGCCATCGCGGCGCGCACCTCGGCCGGGACAAGGGCGGGGTCGGTGTAGCCGAACCAGAACCATTCGGCCCCCGGCAGCGCGCGGGCAAGCGCGATGAAATCGAGAATCCCCTTGCGCACCATATAGTGCCCGGCCGATACGACGACCTTGGCATCGGCAGCAAGGCCGTACCGCGCGCGGAAGGCCGCGCCGGCAGCCGGGTTCGGCGCAAAGAAACCGGTATCCACCCCGTTTGAAAGCGCCCGCACCGGCGCGCGCAGGCCATAGGTATCCAGGATGGATTTCGCGTAGGGCGTCGGGGTCAGCACAATATCGCCGCGGTTGTAGCAGAACCGCAGCCAACGGCCGAACAGCGGGGCCAACGAGTTCGAGCCGACAAAAGAATTGCGGAAATCCTGCTCGGTCGAATGGCCGTAGTAGATAACGGGTTCACCGCGCAGACGGGCGAGCAGCGCGGCGAAGGGCGCGTCCGGCAGGACCGTGTTGATGTGCACGGCGTCGGCCTTCTGCCAGGTTGTCACAACGGTGACGCCGTTTGCTTCCAGCATACGGCGCTGGTGCGCCACCGCCTGCCCCACCCCGCTGCGCCTCACAAGGCCCAGAGAGCCGGTATAAAGATGAACTGTCATAAGAAAAACGCCTCCTTACGCCCACAGCCCCAGCACCCGCTGGAACAGCACCGTCAGCCCCAGGCTGTACAGCGCGATGGAAAACGGTTTGCACAGCAGGATGATCGCGGTATACAGCGCGGGGCGGATGGTTGTGGTGCCGGCCAGAAAGCACAGGTAATCATCCGGCGCAACCGGGAAAAAGATCAGCAGCGCAAACCACCGCGCAAACCGGCCGCCCTCACTGGTCCAGCGGTCGTATTTGTCAATCAGGCTGCGCGGGAACATCTTGTACAGCAGCGGCCGCCCGCAGCTTCGGGCGATTGCAAAGGCGGCCAGGCTGCCTGCACAGATGCCGACATAATTATACACAAACCCCCACCACGGCCCAAACAGCACAACCCCCGCCAGGCAGCCAAGCCCGCCCGGCAGGATCGGCACCACGACCTGCACGGCCTGAAACAGGACAAAGAGCGCCGCGGCCCAGGGACCGAAGGGTTCCAAAAACGCCTGCAGCGCCGCGCGGGAGCCGAGCAGCCCGGCGCGCCACATCCACACCCCGGCCACGCAGCAGAGCACAAACCCCAGCACCGAAACAAGCTGCATCGGGTTTTGCAAAGCGGCCCGGGCGGCGTTCTTGATCGATTCAAAGTTTTTTTGCAGCCAAAGCATCGGGTCTTTCCTCATACGTTCCATAGGGTAATTCCTTTCCGGGGCAAAGCGGTTTTTTCCCGCTGCCAGATCAAACGGCGGTAGAGCGCGGCGGCCCGTTCGCCAAAGGTGGTTTCATCAAAAGCGGCGGCGCCTGCGCGGGCCGCTGCGGCCATCCGGGCGCGGGCGTCCGGGTTGGCAAGCAGGGTGCGCAGCCGGGTTTCCAGCTCGGCCGGCGTGCGGTACTGCCACCCGTTGCAGCCGTCCCGGATCACACCGTTTAAGCAGGCATCGGCCCGGCAGACAGCCGGCAGCCCGGCCGCAAGCGCTTCGCAGTAGGTAAGCCCCTGGGTTTCGCTTGTGGAAGCCGAAACAAAAATATCGCCCAGCGCATAGTAGAGCGGCACGGTATCGGGCCGGGCCATGCCGGCAAACACAACGTTGGGCAGGCCCGCGGCCAGCGTCTCCAGCCGCATGCGGTCCGGCCCGTCGCCGACAAGCAGCAGCGTGGCTGTCTCGCCAAGGGCCGCCGCCACCGCAAAGAGCTCTTCAACATTCTTTTCCCTTGCCAGCCTGCCCAGATACAGCAGCACCGGCCGGCCTTCGGGCAGGCGGAGACGGCGGCGCAGCGCGGCGACGGCTTCCGGGTCCGGGTTGGCGAAGCGGGCGGTCTCGATGCCGGTCGGCAGCGTGTCAACCGGGCAGGCAACGCCGTACCCGTTGAGCAGCGCGGCCACCTTGGCGGTCGGAGCGATGAGCGCATCACACCGGGCTGCAATGTGCCGGGTAAAGCAGCGGGCCGCCGCGCGCCCCCAGCGCTGAGACGGTGAAAAGTAGTGGGTGTACTCTTCATACACGGTGTGGTATGTATGCACAAGCGGGGCCCCGCAGGCGCGGGCAATCCGCCGTGCCAGCGGGAAGGTGCTGAACTCACATTGGGAATGGACAACATCCGGCCGCCAGGCGATCAGCGCATGCAGAGCGGCGTCGGCATCCGGCGTGCGCAGCCGCGCGCCCGGGTAGATCAATCCCGCATTGACCGAGCCGACAGCCCAGACGCCGTCGGCCGCCCAACCGTGCAGGCCGCCGGCCAGCGTCAGTATGCGGACCTCATGCCCCTGGCGCTGCAAGGCGCGGCGCAGCGCCAGCACGCTGGTGACTACGCCGTTGACGGCGGGGATGTACCAATCGGTTGTCAGCAGGATCTTCATCGTCGTTCCCTCATTTCCTGTCATCTTGCGAATTGCGCGGCGCCCAATCTCGCGGCGCGCCTGCAACCGCTCTATCTATTAGAACGCGGCAGCCGCGCGTTTTTTGGCAGGTTTACAAAATTTTCACCGCGTTTTTACTCTACCAGCCAAAAGTTCAGAAAAGGTTCATAAAACGGAAAGAAGAGCAAAAATTAAAAGAGCCCCGCACGGGGCATCCCGTGCGGGGCTGAAAGGTTATGCGGTTACGCCGCGAAGGCGGGCTTGCACAAGATTACTTGTACAGCTCGACCAGGCGGGTCAGGTGCTCGTAGCGATCCTCGGCAGCCTTCTGGTTCTTGGCGAACAGATCCTGCGCACGCTCCGGGAAGGCGCGGGCCAGGCGGCTGTAACGGGTTTCATTGGCGAGGAAGTCCTGATACTTGGTCATATCGCCGGCCTTGGAGGTCAGGGTGAACGGGTTCTTGCCCTGAGCCTTGAGGGCCGGGTTGAAGGTGAAGAGGTTCCAGTAGCCGGCCTCGACAGCCTTCTTCATCTCGTTCTGGCAGTTGGTCATGCCGCCCTTGACGCCGTGCAGTTCGCAGGGCGCGTAGCCGATGATGATGGACGGGCCGGGGTAAGCCTCGGCTTCGGCAATCGCCTTGACAGCCTGGGCCATGTTGGCGCCGAGGGCGATCTGGGCGACGTAGATGTAGCCGTAGGTCATGCAGATCTCAGCCAGGCTCTTCTTGCTGATCTCCTTGCCGGCGGCCGCGAACTGGCAAACTTCGCCGATGTTCGAAGCCTTGGAGGCCTGTCCGCCGGTGTTCGAATACATCTCGGTGTCGAAGACCATGACGTTGACGTCGTGGCCGGAAGCCAGGACGTGGTCGAGGCCGCCGTAGCCGATGTCATAGGCCCAGCCGTCGCCGCCGAAGATCCAGAAGCTCTTCTTGGCGAGGAACTGCTTGTCCTTGAGGATCTCCTTGGCCTCGTCGGAGCCGTCGGCTTCGAGCGCGGCGATCAGGTCCTTCGCGGGCTGGTCGTTCTGCTTGGTGTTGGCCTTGGTCTCGATGAACTTCTCGATCGCGGCGTCGAGCTCGGCGCTCTTGCCCTTCATCGCTTCAACCTTCTTGAGCAGGTTCTCGCGGACGGTCTCGTAGCCGATCTGCATACCGAGGCCGTGCTCGGCGTTGTCCTCAAACAGGGAGTTGATCCAGGCGGGGCCGCAGCCGGATTCCTTGTTGGTGGTGTAGGGGCTGATCGAAGCGGTGCCGCCCCAGATCGAAGAGCAGCCGGTGGCGTTGGAGATGAACATCTTTTCGCCGAAGAGCTGGGTGATCAGGCGGGCGTAGCTGGTCTCGGCGCAGCCGGCGCAGGAACCCGAGAACTCAAGCAGCGGCTGGTTGAACTGAGAACCCTTGACGGTGGTCTCGGCCATCATGCCGGGCTTCTTGCGGATGTTCTCGACACAGTAGTCGAAGGCAGCCTGCTGTTCGCTCTGGCTTTCCTGCGGCTGCATCTCGATCGCCTTGGTCGGGCAGACGGTGACGCACTCGCCGCAGCCCATGCAGTCGAGCGGGGAGACAGCCATCGTGAACTTGTATTCGCCGGGCTTCGGCTTGAGGTCGGCGGCCTTCAGGCTCTCCGGCGCAGCCGCGATCTCGTCGGCAGTCAGGCAGAACGGGCGGATCGTCGCATGAGAGCAGACGAAGGCGCACTGGTTGCACTGGATGCACTTGTTGGGATCCCAGCAGGGAACCATGACGGCGGTGCCGCGCTTTTCATACGCAGAAGCGCCAAGCTCCCATTCGCCGTTGGGGTTCTTCGCAAAGGCGGAAACCGGCAGGCTGTCGCCATCCATACGGGCGACGGGCTCCATGACGTTGCGAACCATCTTGACGAGGGCTTCGGGGCCCTTGAGCTCCTTGGCCGGGGCGTCGGGGGCCGGGTTGTGCCAGCTTTCGGGCACTTCGACCTTGTGGACGGCGTCCACGCCGGCGTCGATAGCCTTGTAGTTCATCTGGACAACGGCGTCGCCCTTCTTGCCATAGCTCTTCTTGGCGGCCTGCTTCATGTAATCGACAGCCTCGTCGATCGGCATGATATCGGCCAGCTTGAAGAAGGCGGACTGCAGGATCGTGTTGGTGCGCTTGCCCATGCCGATCTCGATGGCCTTGTCGATGGCGTTGATGGTGTACAGCTGGATGTTGTTGTCAGCGATGTACTTCTTGGCCTCGGCGTTCAGGTGGTGGCCCAGCTCCTCATCGGTCCACTGGCAGTTGATCATGAACACGCCGCCGGGCTTGACGTCCTGGACCATCTTCATGCCCATGTTGACGTAAGCGGGGTTGTGGCAGGCCACGAAGTCAGCCTGGTTGATATAGTAGGGGCTGCGGATGGGCTTGTCGCCGAAACGCAGGTGGCTGATGGTCACGCCGCCGGTCTTCTTCGAGTCATACTGGAAGTAAGCCTGGATGTACTTGTCGGTATGGTCGCCGATGATCTTGGTGGAGTTCTTGTTCGCGCCGACGGTGCCGTCGCCGCCAAGGCCCCAGAACTTGCACTCCTTGGTGCCGGGGGCGGAGGTGATCGGCGCGGGCTTGACTTCGGGCAGGCTGAGGTTGGTGACGTCATCGACAATGCCGATGGTGAAGCGGTGCTTCGGGTCATCCTTCTCGAGTTCCTTGTAAACCGCAAAGACCGAGCTCGGCGGGGTATCCTTCGAGCCGAGGCCGTAGCGGCCGCCGGTCAGCACGATGTCGTTCATGCCGGCCTCACGCAGGGTGGCGGCGACATCGAGGTAGAGCGGCTCGCCGAGCGAGCCGGGCTCCTTGGTGCGGTCGAGCACGGCGATCTTCTTGACCGTCTTGGGCAGAACCTTCAAGAGGGCTTCGGACACCCAGGGACGGTACAGACGCACGAGCACAAGGCCGACCTTCTCGCCGTGGGCGTTGAGGTAGTCGATGACTTCCTCGGCCACGTCGCAGATCGAGCCCATCGCGATGATGACGCGGTCGGCATCTTCGGCGCCGTAGTAGTTGAACAGATCATAGTTGGTGCCGATCTTGGCGTTGATCTTGTCCATGTACTTCTTGACAACGGCGGGCAGGGCCTCATAAGCGGGGTTGCAGGCCTCACGATGCTGGAAGAAGATGTCGCCGTTTTCATGGCTGCCGCGGGTCTTGGGGTGCTCGGGGTTGAGCGCCTCGGCGCGGAACTGGGCCACGGCGTCCATGTTGCACATTTCTTTCAGGTCTTCATAGTCCCACTTTTCGATCTTCTGGATCTCGTGGGAGGTGCGGAAGCCGTCAAAGAAGTTGACAAACGGCACGCGGCCTTCAATGGCGGACAGATGCGCCACGGGGGACAGGTCCATAACCTCCTGGGGGTTGGACTCGGCGAGCATGGCGAAGCCGGTCTGGCGGGTGGCGTAAACGTCGCTGTGGTCGCCGAAGATGTTCAGCGCCTGGGTGGCGACGGTACGGGCCGAAACGTCAAAGACGCAGGGCAGGCCTTCGGCTGCGATCTTGTACATGTTGGGGATCATCAGCAGAAGACCCTGGGAGGCGGTGAAGGTGGTGGTGATGGCGCCGGTGCCCAGCGAACCGTGCACCGCGCCGGCAGCGCCGGCCTCGGACTCCATCTCAACAACCTTGACCTGGTTGCCGAAGATGTTCTTCAGCCCCGCCGCGCTCCACTGGTCGACGGTGTCGGCCATCGGGCTCGAAGGGGTGATGGGGTAGATAGCAGCCACATCGGTAAACGCATATGCCACATGCGCCGCCGCGGTATTGCCATCCATAGACTGTTTGGCTCTTGGCATTTTTCTTCCTCCGTTTACATGCGGCGCACGGCTGGCCGGAACCGGTCGGCGCCAGGAATTCAGCACCCGCACACGCCCAAAGAGGCCCCGGCCCGCCCTGGCGGCGAAAGCCTGGCCCTCCATCCGTTTGTGTACAGGAACCCCTTTTTCCGCCGCGGGGCCCGCTTGACAGGCGCAGACCGCCCGGCTTACAAAAGGTGTTTGCTTGTAGTTATTTTACCAAATAGAAAGGCCTTTCGTAAAGTAGGATTGCATAGAATGTTGCACGAATTTTTGGTGGAAAACCTGTCATTTTGCCGATTTCCTTGTGGAGTTCGCCAGGATTGCCCCCAAGGCTCTTGTCGAAACCCACCAGATTTTGTATAATGGACGGGTTCGCAACCACCAAATACCGCCGCCCGGCCGCCTTTCACCAATTTTTGGCAGTTTGCCCAAAAACTTCCCCTTGCTTTTTGCGGAATCCGTGGTAGAATGGTGTAGGGTTGGTTAGGTTTAACTAACCGCGCTCCCCATGTTACGCAGCTTCGTTGCAGGGGCGGATGCTTGCATCCGCCCGGGCGCTTTGCGCCGCCTGCAAGGTTCCGGGACGTTGCAAGCATCGCCCCCCTGCCCCCGTTGCTTCGGCAACCGCGTTTTGCCACCGCCGGGGGTATACTAACCCATGTCAAAAGCGCCCCGCGCTTTGAATATCTGTTTTTTCCCTTCCTGTTCATCATTCAAGGAGGTACCACCCATGCAGAACTATCCCCAGTGGGATGGCTTTGAAGGCCGCATCTGGAAAGAAGAGGTCAACGTCCGCGACTTCATCCAGAAAAACTATCGCCCGTATGACGGCGACGAATCCTTCCTGGCCGGCCCGACCGACGCGACCAACCAGCTTTGGGGCGCGTTGCAGAAGCTCCAGAAAGAAGAACGCGCCAAGGGCGGCGTGCTGGATATGGAGACCGAGGTTGTCTCCGGCCTGACCGCCTACGGCCCCGGCTACATTGACGAAACCCTCAAGGACCTTGAGAAGGTCGTCGGCCTGCAGACCGACAAGCCGCTCAAGCGCGCCTTTATGCCCTACGGCGGCATCAAGATGGCCGAACAGGCCTGCACGACCTACGGCTATGAGCCCAGCGCCAAACTGCATGAGATCTTCACCCAGTATGCGCGCACCCACAACACCGCGGTGTTCGACGCCTACACCCCCGAGATGAAGCGCGCCCGCCACAGCCACATCATCACCGGCCTGCCCGATACCTACGGCCGCGGCCGCATCGTCGGCGACTACCGCCGCGTTGCGCTGTACGGCATCGACGCGCTGATCGCCTGGAAGCAGGAAGATTTTGACAACTGCGGCGACGGCACGATGACCGACGACGTGATCCGCCAGCGCGAGGAGATCGCGCTGCAGATCCGCGCGCTCAAGGGCATGAAGGAGATGGCCGCGATCTACGGCTTTGACATCTCGGCCCCGGCCAAGGACGCCCGCGAAGCCGTGCAGTGGCTCTACTTCGGCTACCTGGCCGCGATCAAGACCCAGAACGGCGCTGCGATGAGCGTCGGACGGATCTCGACCTTCCTTGATATCTACATCCAGCGCGACCTCGATAACGGCACCCTGACCGAGGAGCAAGCCCAGGAACTCATCGACCACATGGTCATGAAGTTCCGCATGGTCAAGTTCGCCCGCATCCCTTCCTACAACCAGCTGTTCAGCGGCGACCCTGTCTGGGCCACGCTCGAGGTGGCCGGCATCGGGATGGACGGCCGCTCGATGGTCACCAAGAACGATTTCCGCTTCCTGCACACGCTTGAAAACATGGGCCCTGCGCCGGAGCCGAACCTCACCGTGCTCTACTCGAGCGCGCTGCCCGAAACTTTCAAGAAGTACGCGGCGGCCGTATCGATCAAGACTTCGAGCGTGCAGTATGAGAACGACGACGTCATGAAGCCTGTCTGGGGCGACGACTACAGCATCTGCTGCTGCGTTTCGGCCACCCAGACCGGCAAGGAGATGCAGTTCTTCGGCGCGCGCGCCAACCTCGCCAAATGCCTGCTCTACGCGATCAACGGCGGCGTGGACGAAAAGCTGCACGAGCAGGTCGGCCCGGCCTACGCGCCGATCACCGCGGAGTACCTCGATTACGACGAGGTCATGAAGAAGTACGACGTCATGATGGACTGGCTCGCCGGGCTCTATGTCAACGTGCTGAACCTGATCCAGTATATGCATGATAAATACTACTACGAAGCCGCCGAGATGGCCCTCATCGATACCGATGTCCGCCGCACCTTCGCGACCGGCATCGCCGGCTTCAGCCATGTGGTGGACAGCCTTAGCGCAATCAAGTATGCCAAGGTCAAGACCGTGCGGGATGAAACCGGCCTTGTCATCGGTTATGAGGCCGAGGGCGATTTCCCGAAATACGGCAATGACGACGACCGCGCCGACGAAATTGCGGTCTGGCTGCTCAAGAGCTTCCTTGAGAAGGTCAAGCGCCGCCACACCTACCGCAATTCCGAGGCGACAACCTCGATTTTGACCATCACCTCGAACGTCGTCTACGGCAAGGCCACCGGCGCAACCCCCGACGGCCGCAAGGCGTACACCCCCTTTGCCCCGGGCGCAAACCCGAGCTACGGCGCCGAGACCCACGGCCTGCTCGCGAGCCTGAACTCGGTCGCGAAGCTGCCCTACCACTGGGCGCTGGACGGCATCTCGAACACCCAGACGATCAGCCCCGACGCACTCGGCCATTCTGCCGGCGAGCGGGTGGACAACCTCGTCCAGGTCATGGACGGCTACTTTGACCAGGGCGCGCACCACCTCAACGTCAACGTCTTTGGCACCGAGAAGCTCATCGACGCGATGGAGCACCCCGAGAAGGAGGAGTACGCGAACTTCACGATCCGCGTCTCCGGCTACGCGGTCAAGTTCATCGACCTGACCCGCGAGCAGCAGCTCGACGTCATCGCCCGCACCTGCCACAAAAAGATGTAAGCGCGGATCTCCGCGGTTTGCCACCAAGAAGGGCCCCCCTGGCGGGGGCCCTTCTTGGTGTTGGGGCCGCAGGGCCGCAACGCCGCCCCGGATCTTCACTTTTCATTTGCGCGCCATGGCGCGCCACAAAGGAGCTGTCTATGTCTCATTCTTCTTCGCCCGCCGCGACGCTCGGCTATGTGCACTCGGTCGAGACCTTCGGCCTGGTCGATGGGCCGGGGGTGCGGTATGTGCTGTTTTTGCAGGGCTGCCGGATGCGCTGCCGCTACTGCCACAACCCCGAGACCTGGGCCTTTTCCCAAGAAAACGCCCAAACCCCGCGCGAAGCGTTCGACGCGGCCTACCGCTACCACAACTACTGGAAAAACAACGGCGGGCTGACTGTTTCGGGCGGCGAACCGCTGCTGCAGATCGACTTTCTGACCGAGCTGTTCCGCCTGGCCAAGCAGAAAGGCGTGCACACCGCGCTCGACACCTGCGGCCAGCCCTTTACGGCCGAAGGGCCGTTCTACGAAAAATTCTGCGCGCTCATGCAATATACCGACCTTGTGCTGCTCGATATCAAGGAGTGGGACAGCGCCCGCCACAAGGCGCTGACCGGCCACCCGAACGAAAACATTCTCGCGCTTGCGCAGTGGCTGTCCGACCATGGCAAACCGCTCTGGGTGCGGCATGTGCTTGTGCCCGGCCTGACCGACGACGAGGCGGCGCTGCGGGCGACCGGCGCCTTTTTGAAGACGCTGCGCACCGTCGAACGGGTCGAAGTGCTGCCCTACCACACGCTTGGCCTTTTCAAGTGGGAAAAGCTCGGCATCCCTTACACCCTGGCCGACACCCCGACCCCCACCGCGGAGGAAGTCCGCCGGGCGGAAACGCTGCTCGGCATCCCTCACCCCGACGACGCTGATCCGGCTTGACGCTGCAGGGCGCAAGGGGTAGAATGGGAATGGTATAAGGGCGGCGCGTTTAGGGTTCAGGTTTCAGGGACCGAACTCTCCGGTCCAAACTCTTGAAAGTAGGTGTCCCGTGCTTCTTGAGATTTCCGATGACTTTGACCCTGGCAAGATTGCGTCGAGCGGGCAGTGCTTTCGGGCGGCGCCGTGCGGCGGCGGCTGGCGCTTTTTGACCCGCGATCGCTGGCTGGTGCTGCGGCCGCTTGGCCGCGGGCGGTTTGAGGCAAACTGCACGCCGGCGGACTGGGCCGAGACCTGGGCCCCCTACTTTGACCTGGGGCGGGATTATGCGGCGGTGCGCCGGCGCATCGGGGCGGATGAATTTCTGCAAAAGGCCGCCGCGGCCGGGCAGGGCGTCCGCATCCTGCGGCAGGATGCCTGGGAGATGCTTGTGACCTTTCTGATTTCGCAGCGCAAGAGCATCCCGGCCATCCGCACGGCGGTCGAAACGCTGGCCGAAACCTACGGCGAACCGCTGCCCGGCAGCCCGGCCGACCCCGAAGGCCGCCCGCTGCCGCACCAGTTTCCCACCGCCGCGGCGCTGCTGCGCGCCGGCGAAGCCGGCCTGCGCGGCTGCGGGCTCGGTTACCGCGCGCCGTATATCGCCCAAGCCGCACGGCGGGTGGCGGAAGGCTCGCTTGACCTTGCGGCGCTTGCCGCGGCCGACGACGAGACGATCGACGCCGCGCTGCGCGAGGTGAAAGGCGTCGGGCCGAAGGTGGCGGACTGCGTGCTGCTCTTCGGTTACGGCCGCACCGGCCGGGTGCCGCACGACACCTGGATCATTCGGCTGATCCGGGATGTCTACGCCGGCGCCGACCCGTTCGCCGCCTACGGCGCAGACGCCGGGATATTGCAGCAGTACGCGTTTTTCTACATACAGCAGCACAAGACGGATACGGCCGGCAAGGCCGCCGTCCCATTACAGGAGGGATCACTATGCCACACACCGAAACCACCCTGTCCAGCCAGGAAATTTTCAACGGCAAGGTCATCCGGGTGACCTATGACACAGTCCGGCTGGAAAACGGAGACACCAGCTTCCGCGAGGTCGTCCACCACCACGGCGGAGCCTGCGTGCTGGCCGTAACGCCGCAGGACGAAATCTACCTGGTCAAGCAGTTCCGCTACGCGATGGGCGAAGAAATCTGGGAACTGCCGGCCGGCAAGCTCGAGGCCGGCGAAGACCCGTTTGAGGCCGCCAAACGCGAACTGGCCGAGGAGTGCGGCGTGCTGGCCGCGCGGTATACCCCGCTCGGCGTTGTCTACCCGACCGTCGGGTATGACAGCGAAAAGATCTACATCTGGGCCGCCGAGGATCTTTCGACAACCGGCCAGCACCTTGACCCCGATGAGTTCCTGGACGTGATCAAGGTGCCGTTCGCCAAAGCCGTCGAGATGGTCATGGACGGCACGATCAAAGACTCCAAGTCCATCGCCGGCATCCTGAAGTATGCGCTGCTGCGGAAAGGCAGGGCGTAAGGATGCCCCGCGTCCGGCTTGCGCTCTGCGACCTGGCCGCCGATTGGGACCCGCAGGACAACTACTTCACCCGGGCGCTGCGCCGCGGCGGGTATGAGATTGATTTCTGCCAGAGCCCCGACGATGCGCCGGACTTTGTCATCGCCGGCACCTTCGGGCATACGGCGCTTGACTACGCCTGCTGCCGCATCCAGTATTCGGGTGAGGACAGCTGGCCCGACCTCAATCTCTACGATTACGCCCTCGGCTTTCCCCTTCTTTCGTATGAGGGGCGCTACATGCGGCTGCCGCTGTATGCAATGCGGGATACCTGGGCCCCGGCGCTTGAAAAGCACCGCGCCGACCCGGCCGAAGTATTCGCCCGGCCGGGGTTTTGCGGCTGCGTCGTCAGCAATGACTTTTCGCCCGAGCGCAACGCGATGATGGATGCGCTCGAATCACGCGGGCTGCTTGGCAGCGGCGGGGGGTTCCGCAACAATGTCGGCGGGCCTGTCGCCGACAAAACGGCCTTCCAGCGCGGGTACAAGTTCGCCCTTGCCTATGAAAACAGCCGCGACCCCGGCTACTGCACCGAGAAGATTGCAGACGCCTTTGCGGCCGGCTGCGTGCCCGTCTATTGGGGCGACCCCGGCATCAAGGATGAGTTCAACCCTTCCGCCTTCATCTGCGCCGACGACTTTGCCGACGAAGCCGCGCTCATCGATTTCCTTGTCGAACTGTCCAAAGATGAGGCGCGGTTTTCGGCGTATTGCCAGGCCCCGATTTTAGCCCCCGGCAGCCGCGCGGCGCAGTATGCCGACGACGCGGCCTGCTTCGCCTTTTTGGACGCCATCTTCCGCCGCGGCCCCCACCTGCGCCGCAACCGCAGCTGCTGGGGCACAATCTATGAAAACGATCTCCGGTATTACCACCGCCTGGCCGCACAGGACGCCCAGCCCCGGACGCTGCGCCGCCGGCTGGCCGATTTTTTGCGGTAGCCCCAGGCTGTGCCCACCCTTTGCGCCGCCGGCTGATCCCCCAAAAAAAGGAAGGACCCTGCATGAAGAAACGAGCAAACGCCCTGCCCCGCGCCGCCTGGGCGCTGCTGGGGCTGGAATGCCTGGTGCTGGTTGCGCTGCTGGTTCGGCTGGCCCGGCCGCTGCTGACAACCACGCTGGACGCCGCCGCCCTGCAGCCAGCCGAAGCCGGCCTTGCGCTTGCGGTGGATGAAACCGGGCTTGGCCTAGCCGCCGGGCAGGCCGACGCCTTTGCCGAAGCCGCCGGCGATTCAGGCAGCGTGACGCTGGCCACCGCCGCCCTGCCCGCCCTGCGCGCCGGGCGGTATGCCGTGACGGTGCAGTACGCCGCGCCCGAAACACCGGAATCCACCCCCGCCGGCACCCTGACTTTTTTGACCGGCGACGCCGTGGATGTCGCGGGCAGCTGCGAGCTGACAGGCGGGCAAACCGCTTTTTCCGGCCATTTCTGGCTTTACAACGACACGGCCGAAGCCGGGCTGACCGTTTCGGCCTGCACGGCGGATTTTCGGGTGCAATCGGTCACCATCCGGGAAGTCTGGAGCTGGCGGCTTGTGCGGCTGCTGACGGCCGCCGTGCTTTTCGCCCTGCTGGACGCCGCGCTGCTCTGGTTGCGGCGGCAGGATGCGCGCCGCCGGCTTGTCACGCTGGCGCTGGCCGGGCTCGTGCTGCTTGTCAGTCTGCCGTGCCTGGGCGGGTTTGCGCCCTACGGCACCGACCTGCACTACCACATGGCGCGTGTTTCCGGCATTGCCGAAGGGCTGCGCACCGGGCAGTTCCCGGTATTCCTTTATCCGGATTTTTTGAACGGCTACGGCTATGCAAGCCCGGTTTTTTACGGCGAAGCGCTGCTGTATCTGCCGGCGCTGCTCCTGCTGGCCGGCTTCCCGCTGTTTGAAGCCTACAACGCCTTCAACATCCTGGTCAACATCCTGACCGTCGCGGTCTGCTATCTCTGCCTTTACAAGATCTTCCGCCGGCGGCTGCCCGCCTTTGTAGGCACCGTGCTGTATGCGGCCTGCAACTACCGGCTGTTCAACCTGTACTGGCGGCAGGCTGCCGGCGAGATCACGGCCCAGATCTTCCTGCCGGTGGTGCTGTACGGGTTCTGGGCGCTCTATGCCGACGACGCCGACGAAGCCCAGCACCGCGCGGCCTGGCTGCCGCTGACCATCGGCTTCACCGGCCTTGTGCAGAGCCATCTGCTGACAACCGAGATCACGGCGCTGGCCGCCGCTGTGCTTGTGCTTGGCTGCCTGCGCAAGGCGCTGCGGCGGGACAACCTGCTGCTGCTCGGCCGCGGGGCTCTTTGCACCGTGCTGCTGAACCTCGGGTTCCTCGTGCCGTTTCTCTCCTACATGGGCGGGGCCTACCGCATCACCGATACCTCTTCGGTCAACAACCTGACCAAGACCGCCGTGAACTGGACGATGCTGCTGGATTTCTGGACCCCGACCAACATGGATACGCTGCGCCTGGGCGCCGGGGCCGTGCTCGGCGTCGGGCTGTATCTGGGCTTGCGGGCCGGCGGCGTGCGGCAGCGCAAAGCAGACCAGCTCTGCGTTCCCTGCCTGGCCTGCGCCGCGGTCTGTGTGTACCTGTGCAGCAGCTTTGACTGGTCAAACCTCGCCCGTATGATCGGCCAGACAGCCGCCCACTACCTGCTGGCCGTGCAGTTCCCGTTCCGTTATCTGGTACTGGCCGCCCCCTGCCTGGCCTTTGCCGGGGCGGCGGCAGTCTGGCTGGCCGGGTGCAAAGGCGGGCCGCGCCGGCGCGCCGGCGCGGCCGCCGCGCTGCTGCTCGTCGCCATGGTGCCGGCCTGGCTGGATGTCGGGCAATATCTGCGCGGTGATTACGGCCGCGACCGGGTGGGCGAAGCCCGGGAGCTCGACAGCGGCAAGGTATCGAGCGCGCTTGAATACCTGCCCCTGTGTTTTGACCCCGAAACCTCCGATTCCACCGCCCTTGTCGTGAGCGAGGGGGCGGCGGCAGCGGTGCAGAGCCGCCGCGGGCTGACCATGACGATTGAGGCCCAAAACCCGACCGGCGCCGACGCAAGCGTTGCGCTGCCGCTGCTGTATTACCCCGGCTACCGGCTTGTTGAAAGCGAAGGCGGGCTTGCCTCGGTTGCGATGGGGGCGGACGGCAAGGTGACGGTGGTGCTGGCCGCAGGGTTTGACGGCACGCTGACCGTTGGTTTCCGCGCGCCGTTCAGCTGGCGGCTTGCCGAAGCGATCAGCACCGCCACGCTGGTTGCGCTGGCAGCCTGCGGCTTGAAAAAACGGCTGCGCCGGAAGCCTTGCCCCACGCGTACCCGAACCGCGCCACAAAGCAGCGCCGCTTTGTGAAAACAAGCTGGCCGCCCCAACCGGGGCGGCCAGCTGTTTGTTTATATGGGGTCGGCTCAGGCGGCTGCCGGCGCGGCCGGCGCGAGCAGGAAGGTCTGCACGCCCCAGATTACGAGCACCAGGATGCCGAGCGCGATGCGGTACCAGCCGAACACCGTGAAGGTGTGCCGTTTGACGTAATCCATCAAAAAGCGGATTGCGAGCAGCGAAACCAAAAACGCGACCAGGCAGCCGACCAGCAGCACAATGACCTCGTTGCCGGTCAGGGTGTTGCCGTCCAAAAAGAATTTGACGAGCTTGAGCCCGCTGGCCCCGGCCATAATCGGGATTGCCAAAAAGAAGGTGAACTGCGAAGCGCAGGGCCGGCTGAGCCCGCACATCATGCCGCCAAGGATCGTTGCGCCGCTGCGCGAGGTGCCGGGCACCAGGCTGAGCACCTGCCAAAGCCCGACCTGCGCGGCCTGCTTATACCCGATGCGGGACAGCTTGGTTGTCTTGGGCACGCGCGGGCGGCGTTCGATCAGGATAAAGGCAACGCCGTATACGATCAGCGTGATCGCAACGACGATGCTGTTGTACAGATGTTCGTCAAACCAGTCGTCAAGCAGAAAGCCGAGCACGGCGGCAGGCAGGCAGGCAACAATGATCTTGAACCAGAGCCGCATGACCGGCCAGCGGATATGACGCGCTATGCCGGAATCCCTGCCGTTGTCCGCACAGAAGGGCCAGAGTTTCTGGAAATACAGCACCACGACGGCCAAAATCGCGCCGAGCTGGATGACCACCCGGAACATGGCCATAAATGCATCGCTGAACTGGAATTTGAGCACCTGTTCGGCCAGGATCATGTGGCCGGTGCTTGAAATCGGCAGCCATTCGGTGATACCCTCAATAACGCCGTAGACAATCGCCTTTAAAATTTCGAGGAAGAACTCCATACCATGCGCCTCCTGTTCCATTGTACTATGATAGCACATTTGTAGGGATTTTGCACCTGTTTTTCCAGCTTTTACAACTCTTTACAAAATTGACAGGTACGGTATAATGGAACTGATTCGACAGAAAAGTTCAACAAAGCGCGGCGCCACGCCGCCGGAGGATGGGAAAACCATGTATAAAACCGTCATTTTTGACCTGGACGGCACACTGCTGAACACGCTGGACGACCTGGCCGACGCCGGCAACCGCGTCTGCGCGCGGCGCGGCTGGCCGCTGCACACGCCCGACCAGTTCCGCTATCTTGTCGGCAACGGCATCCCCAAACTGATTGAGCGGCTGACCCCGCCCGACGCGCGCGACGCCGCAACGCTGGCCAACGCGCTGGCTGATTTTGAGGCCGATTACGGCGCGCACCTGCATGATAAAACCGCGCCCTACCCCGGCGTTCCGGCGCTGCTGGCCCGGCTGAAAGCGGCGGGCGTGCAGCTGGCCGTTCTTTCAAACAAGGCCGATGCGCTGGCCAAGGTGGTTGTGGGCGAATACTTTGACCCCGCGCTGTTTGCGGCGGTGCGCGGCCAGCGGGCCGGCATCCCGGTCAAGCCCGCGCCCGAAGCCACCCGCGCCCTGCTTGAAACGCTTGGGGCCGATCCGGCCGCCACCCTGTATGTGGGGGACAGCAATGTGGACATCCAGACAGCCCGCAACGCCGGGCTGGACAGCTGCGGCGTTCTGTGGGGCTTCCGCACGCGGGAGGAACTTGTGGGCGAAGGCGCAACCCACCTTGCCGCCGACGCAGGCGAACTGGAGCGGGTGGTGCTGGGGCGCTGCGGCTGCGATGCGGGCGCGGCTCCAGCGAAAGCGGCCGCCACGCTTCACAAACAATACATGAAACCTTCACAGGGGAGGAATCGCCCATGATTGTACAGCACTATGTCGATATGCTCGGCGGCAAATCGGTAATCCGCGAACTGGCGGAATGGAGCGCCGCGCGCGGCGCCGAGATCGGGTATGACAACGTCTTCGACTATTCGCTCGGCAACCCGAGCGTGCCCTGCCCGCCCGCCTTCACCGCGGCGATGGTTCGGCTGCTTCAAACGCAGGAACCTGTCGCGCTGCACGGCTACAGCCCGACGCTGACCATCCCTTCGGTGCGCCAGGCCGTGGCCGACAACCTGAACAAGCGGTTCGGCACCGACTATACGGCCGACTACATCTTCATGACCTCGGGCGCGGCCGGCGCGCTGGCCCATGCGCTGCGCTGCGTTGCGGCGCCGGGCCAGACCGTGCTGACCATCGCCCCGTTCTTCCCCGAGTACAAGCCCTATGTCGAGGGCGCGGGGCTGACCCTCAAGGTGGTGCCGCCGCGGGTGGCGGATTTCCAGATTGATTTTGACGCGCTCGAAGCCATGCTGACCGAGGATGTCGCGGCGGTTCTGATCGATACGCCGAACAACCCCTCCGGTATTGCCTACAGCGAGGAGACGCTGCGCCGGCTGGCCGACATGCTGCGGGCGGCTTCGGCCAAGTGGGGGCGCCACATCTTCCTGCTTTCGGACGAACCCTACCGCGAGATCGTCTTCGGCGGCGTGCAGCAGCACCCCGCCGTATACTATGACGACACGCTGACCTGTTATTCGTTCTCAAAAAGCCTCTCGCTTCCCGGCGAGCGGATCGGCTATGTCGCGGTCAACCCGAAAGCCGAAAAAGCCGGGCTGATTGTGCCGATGTGCGGCCAGATCAGCCGCGGCACCGGCCACAACTGCCCGGCCAGCCTGATCCAGCTTGCGGTAGCCGAATGCCTTGATACAAACAGTGACCTTTCGGTTTACGGCCGCAACATGGAGCTTTTGTATAATGAGCTCGTCCGGCTCGGTTTTACCGTAGTCAAGCCGGGCGGCACCTTCTACATCTTCCCCAGGGCGCTCGAGGCGGACGCCGTCGCCTTCTGCCGCAAGGCGCAGGCTTACGACCTCGCGCTTGTGCCCGGCGATACCTTCGGCTGCCCGGGCTATTTCCGCATGGCCTACTGCATCGACACCGAAAAGGTCAAGCGCAGCTTCCCGGCGCTCGAGCGGTTTGTGCGGGAGTGCTACGGGCGGGGGTAAGCGTATAAACGGGGCGGTTGACGGGGATGGTATATGCGTGCCAAGCTCCGCGCCCCGGCAACCCCGCCCCGCCGCGAATGCCCGCCCCTACAATCTTATTTATGATCTTCGCGTCGAAAGGCGCGCCAAGGAGGCCCCCCATGCCCAACCAACGTCCTTCCCATCCAAACGACCCGCGGCGGGCTGCCAGCAGGCGGGCGGCCCGTAAGGCAGCGCAGCGCCGGCGCGCGCTGCTGACCGGCGTCTGCTGCTTTGCAATGCTGGCCGTCGTCTCGCTGGGCGCGTTCTTTGTCGTGCGCAGCACCCTGGTCAAGCCTGCCGAAACCCCGGTCGAAAACCTGCCGGTGACCGAACCCGACGCCGTCTCGACCGAGCCGGCCGAGGCTTCGCCCGCGCCGACCCCCGAAATGTCGGAGGAAGAGCAGCGCATTGCCGAAGCCACCGCCGCAAACGCCGCCAACGCCACCAAGGACGCCCCCGCCGTGACCGACCCCGCCACCTGGAACGAGCGCGGCAAGGCGCTGATGGACCGCCTCTGCGCCGACGAATTTTTCATCAACGAGGGGATCAATGTTGAGGAAAAGCCCGGCTTCCCCTATCTGATTGCAGTCAACCGCGCGGCTTCGACCGTGACCGTCTACACCCTGGACGAAGAGGGCCGCTACACCGTGCCGTATATGGCGATGGTCTGCAGCGGGGGCGAGAAAACCCCGCTCGGCTTCTTTGCGACGCCGGCCAACTATGACTGGAGGCCGCTTGAAGGGCCGACCTGGGGCCAGTATGCGACCCGCATCTGGGATTCCTACCTCTTCCACAGCGTGCCCTACTACCTCTATTATGAGAACGGGGTTCCCGGCGACCCCCACAAGGACGACATCGAGTACGACGAGTTCAACAAGCTCGGCACCCCGGCAAGTCTGGGCTGCATCCGGCTGATGGTCTGCGATGTCAAATGGATCTATGACAACTGCGACATCGGCACCCGGGTCATCATCTATGACGACGCCGAGGACCCCGGCCCGATGGGCAAACCCGGCACGATCTACACCGACCCGGCCGACGAGACCCTGCGCGGCTGGGACCCGACCGACCCCGACCCGGCCAACCCCTGGGACGATCGGTACCTGAGCGGCACGACGATCCGCAGCGAAGCCGCCTGGCAGGAGTGGAACGACGCCATGGCCGACGGCCGCTGGAACGTAACCCTGACCCCGACCGACCTGCAGGGCTGGAGCACCGATTCGAGCATCGAAGGGACGAAAGGGTAATTACAGCAAGCAAAAAACGCCCCCTTGAGGAACAAACCTCAAGGGGGCGTTTATCAGCCATTTGCGGTAGCCTTATTCGGGCTGGATCGCGCCGGTGGGGCAGACACCCTCGCAGGCGCCGCAATCGACGCAAGCGGAAGCGTCCACAACAGCCTTGTCGGCCATGCTGATCGCGCCGACCGGGCAGGTGTCAACACAAGCGCCGCAGGCGACGCACTCGCTGGTAACGGTATGAGCCATAGTGGTAACTCCTTATCTCCGTGCGGAATTTTTCCCGGCAGCCGCTTTGCACGGTCTGCAAGCGCCGGGACGCAGGGATCGACAAGTTCGCTCGCCTTGCGTTTGCAACTATTGTAGCACCCCACCCGCCGGTTATTCAAGCCTAACTTCGTTGTTTTTTGGATGTTTTCGCCAGTAAAACCACCCCGCCAAAGAGTTAACCCTGTGCAACTTTTCTGCCCGGCGGAGGTTTTTCGCGCCCTGCCGAAAAAACCCTGCGCAGTTTTGTTGAAACTGCGCAGGGTTCCTGACACAGGTTCCCCGCCTTATCCCCTTGCCTGACCCCGGCAAAGCTGGTATAATAAACTTATGCGATGCTGCCAAAAATTTCAGCCAGTATCTCGCACACTTTGGACATATTGCCGCGGCGTCATGCCATACTCCGCCCGGAAGGCGCGGTAAAAGTTCGCGTAATCGCCGAAGCCGCAGTACCCGCAGGCTTCGCTGGGGGCAACGCCGCCGGCCAGAAGCTGTTTGGCAATCAGCAGCCGCTTTTGCAGGATGTACCGGTGCACCGTGGTGCCGACCTGGGCGTCAAACTTGCGCAGCAGGTGGTATTTGCTGATGAAAAAGGTCTCGGCCAGGGCGTCAAGGGTCAGCGGTTCGCTGTAATGTTCGTTGATATAGGCAAGCACCGCATCGACCACCTGGTCGGACGAACAGTCCGCCCCGGGCTGGGGGCGGGTCTGGGCCGCAGCCTTGTTCAGCTCAACAAGCAGCGCAGCCAGGCAGCCTTCCGCCAGCAGGTCGTCGCCGTACCCGTCCCGCGCGCGCAGCGCGCTCAGGGTTTCCATGCGCTGGCGCAGTTCGGCCGAAGCCGCCCCCGGCAGCCGCAGCAGATTGGTGTGGCCGGGCACGCTCGAATCAAAGCAGCGGGTCAGGCTGGTGCGCGGGGTGGACAGATGCTCCAGGTAGCTGCGCGCGATCCAGAGCACAAACCGCTCATAGGGTTCGGCGTCGGCCGCAATCCGTGCCTGGTGCAGCTCCAGCGGGCTGATGAGCAGGATATCCCCCGGGCGCATCTTGTACAGGTGATTCTCCACAATATAGCTGACCTGGCCGCGCAGCAGCAGGTACACCTCATAAAAATCATGGTGGTGCAGCGCGACTTCGTTCATATAGGTGCTGCGGTAGCGGTACAGTTCAAAATCCGCCGCGATCATCGTCTGCCGGCGGGTGTAAGGCTGGTACTGGGCGGATGGCATGGGGCAGTCCTCGTTGCGAAACAAGAAAGAAGACCCGCGGTGCGGCTGCGCCGCGATTGGAACCGGCAGGGCACGCTGCCGGCAGCCGGGCATTTTCTTGCCCGCGCCGCCATCGTTTTGAGCCGCCCGCCGGGTGGTGAACCACCGGTTTTCTTCTTGGTCCTTTCTGGTTCAATCTTTGGGGAAACAGCGCTTTGGTTTGCCTGTATTTCTTCCTCCCCCTGATTCTACCGCAATTTTCGCAATCTTTCAAGCAATTCCCTCAATTCCGATTGCAAAAACAACCTCGTATACTAGGGGATAGTCAGCGGCGGCAGATCGCCGCCTGCCGCGCCCTTTGTAATAAGCAAACAGATGTAAGGAGTGTGTATCACCATGCAAATGAACGCCGTATCCATTGTCAAGGACAAGGCTGCGTGGGAGGCCCTCGGCGTCAAGCTGCCGGCCTATGACCGCGAAGCCGTCGCTGCCGCCACCAAGGCCCACCCGATCTGGGTGCATTTCGGCGCCGGCAACATCTTCCGCGGCTTTATCGCCGCGCTGCAGCAGAAGCTGCTTGACGAAGGGCTGTCCGACAAGGGCATCATTGCCGCCGACACCTTTGACTATGACATCATCACAAAAATCTACGATCCTTACGACAATCTGACCATGATGGTCACGCTGAACCCCGACGGCACCACCAGCCGCGAGATCATCGGCTCGGTTGTGGAAGGCCTGCGCGCCGATTCCTCCGATGAAGGGCAGATGGCCCGCTTCAAGGAGATTTTCACCGATCCCGGCCTGCAGATGATCTCCTTCACCATCACCGAGAAGGGCTACGCCATCAAGCGGCCGGACGGCAGCCTGATGCCGGTTGTCCAGGCTGATATGGACGAAGGCCCGGCGAAGGCCCGCCATGCGATGAGCATCGTCGCCGCGATGCTGTTCGAGCGGTTCAAGGCCGGCAAATACCCGCTGGCCGTCGTCAGCATGGACAACTGCTCCCACAATGGCGAGAAGCTGCAGTCCAGCGTGATGGCGGTTGCGAACGCCTGGCTGGAAAAGGGCTTCGTCGGCCAGGATTTCATCGATTATCTGACCGATGAGAGCAAGATCGCCTTCCCCTGGTCGATGATTGACAAGATCACCCCGCGCCCGCACAAGATCGTGGAGGAATCGCTCGCGAAGGACGGCATTGAGGGCATGGCCCCGATCGTCACCTCCAAGAACACCTTCATCGCGGCGTTTGTCAACGCCGAGCGCCCGCAGTACCTTGTCATTGAGGACAAGTTCCCCAACGGCCGCCCGCCGCTCGAAAAGGCCGGCGTCTACCTGACCGACCGCGACACCGTCAACAAGACCGAGCGGATGAAGGTTACCACCTGCCTGAACCCGCTGCACACCGCGATGAGCGTCTACGGCTGCATGCTCGGCTACACCCTGATCTGCGACGAGATGAAGGACGCCGACATCGTCGCGCTGATCAAGCGGCTCGGCTATGTTGAAGGGCTGCCGGTCGTCGTCAACCCCGGCATCCTTGACCCCAAGGCCTTCATTGACGAAGTTGTCGAGCAGCGCCTGCCCAACCCCTTCATGCCCGACGCCCCGCAGCGCATTGCGACCGATACCTCCCAGAAGGTCGGCATCCGCTTTGGCGAGACGATCAAGAGCTACATCGCCGAGGGCCGCGACCTCAACACCCTCGTTTCGATCCCGCTCGCGCTGGCCGGCTGGCTGCGCTACCTGCTCGCGGTGGACGACGAGGGCAAGGCCTTCGAAGTCAGCGCCGACCCGCTCAAAGATGAACTGCAGGCCAAGCTCGCCGGCATCGAGGTCGGCAAGCCCGAAACCTACCAGGGCCAGCTCAAGGGCATTCTGAACAACGCTTCGATCTTCGGCGTCGATCTGACCGCCACCCCGCTGGCCGACAAGATCGAAAGCTACTTTGTGGCCGAGCTCGCCGGCCCCGGCGCCGTCCGCAAGATCCTGCACGACGCGCTGGCGTAAAAGGCACCCTGCGCGGCACCGCGCAACGCATATATACAACGACAGGAGGAAACACCTATGCCAATGCAAATGGGATGGCGCTGGTATGGCGAGGGCAACGACCCGATCACGCTGCAGGACATCAAACAGATCCCCGGCGTATCGACGATTGTCTGGGCGCTGCACCACAAGATGCCCGGCGAAATCTGGGAAGAGAACGAGATCAAAGAGGTCGTTGACCAGATCGAGTCCTACGGCTTCAACGCCGATGTTGTCGAGAGCGTCAACGTCCACGACGATATCAAGATCGGCCTGCCCACCCGCGACCAGTACATCGAAAACTACAAGCAGTGCATCCGCAACCTTTCGAAGTTCGGCGTCAAGGTCATCTGCTACAACTTCATGCCGATCTTTGACTGGACCCGCACCGACCTGTTCCACCCGGTGGGCGACGGTTCGACCGCGCTGTTCTACCAGAAGGACATGATCAAGGACGACTACAAGGCGATGGCCGACTACATCCTTGGCTTCACCGAAAAGTACCACATGACCTTCCCCGGCTGGGAGCCTGAGCGGATGGCCAAGCTGGACGAACTGTTCAAGGCTTACGCCCCGGTCACCAAGGAAAAACTGTGGGAGAACCTGAAGTACTTCCTCGAAGCGCTGATGCCGACCTGCCGCGAATGCGATATCAAGATGGCGATCCATATGGACGACCCGCCATGGGATATTTTCGGCCTGCCGCGCCTGCTGGTTGATGAAGCGAGCATTGAGCGGTTCCTCACGATGGTGGACGACCCGTACAACTGCCTGACTCTGTGCTCCGGCAGCCTCAACGCGAACCCCGACAACAATGTTGCCGACATCGTGCGCAAGCACTGCGACCGTATCGCGTTCGCCCACATCCGCAACATCCACCACTTCCCGAACGGCGATTTCAGCGAAGCCGCCCACCGCGATTGCTGCGGCGAAACCGGCATCATTGAAATTCTGCGCGCCTACCATGACTGCGGCTTTGAAGGCTACATCCGCCCCGACCACGGCCGCCAGCTGTGGGAGGAAGGCCCCGGCAGCTGCCGCCCTGGCTACGGCAAGTATGACCGTGCGCTCGGCATCCAGTACATGCTCGGCGTCTGGGATCTGCTGGACCGCCTGGATGAGGAAAAAGGCAAAAAGTAACCCCTGAACCCCTGCCGCGGGCTTTTGCCCTTGCAGCGGCACACAAATTCGGCCCCCAAACGGAGCTTGCCCGGCTTCGTTTGGGGGCCTTGTGTTTCGGGGGCCGCGTTTTTCATTTTTGGTTTCGTTTGTCCCGCGCCTTGGCCGCGCCGAGCGCGCGGGGGGTAGCGGTTTTTTCATCCGGGTGCAGCAGCTTGGCGCGGGTGATGGCCGCTTCGCCAAATTTGGCGCGCACGGCGTCCGCCGCACGGTCAAGCTTTTCCTGTTTGATGCGCCGGGCCGGGTCGGCAAACAGATCCAGCTGCTCATAGTTGTCGGTGCCGGTGCGCTCGGCCGTCACCCCCACCAGCCGCACCGGGCGCGCCGGCCAGGCCTGGCGCAGCAGCGCCCGCGCCGTGTGGTACAGCGCATCGGTTGAGTTGGTCGGGTCGTCCAGCGTAACCTGGTGGCTTTTGCGGCGGAACGCATTGTCCACAATCTGCACGCTGACCACCCGCGCCGTGCGGCCGTCCATCCGCAGCCGGCCGGCCACCGATTCACACAGCGCCAGCAGGGTGGCGTCGGCCTCGGCCGGGTTTGCCAGGTCTTGGGGCAGCGTCACGCTGTTGCCGTAGGTATTGTCCCGCGCGCCCTGCTTGGTCACGGGTTCGGTTTCGCGGCCGTTGGCATAATTCCAGAACACCTCGCCCCGCACCCCGAACACACCGCGCAGCACCGCAAGGTCGGCATGGGCCAGGTCCCCGATCGTCCAGATGCCAATTTCCGAAAGCTGGCGCGCCGCGCTGGGCCCCACCCCGAACAGCGCCCCGGCCGGCAGCGGCCAGAACCTGGCGGGCAGATCCTCCGGGTAGAGGCGGTGGATCTTGTCCGGCTTTTCAAAGTCGGACGCCATCTTGGCAAGCAGGCGGTTCGGCGCAACCCCGATGTTGACGGTAAACCCCAGGGTGTCCCGCACCCGGTCGCCGAGCGCACGGGCCACGGCCAGCGGCGGGCCGAACAGCGGTTCGGTCCCGGTCATATCAAGGAAAGCCTCGTCGATGCTGTACTGTTCCACATCGGGGCTGTAATCATTCAAAATGCGGATCAGCGCCTTGGAATTCTGCACATACCAGTCAAAGTCCGGCGGCACCACCGTGATATCCGGGCATTTGGCACGCGCGGCAAAGAGCGATTCCCCCGTGCGGATGCCATATTGTTTGGCTGGCAGGCTTTTGGCCAGCACAACGCCGTGGCGCTTTTCCTCATCCCCGCCGACCACAGCCGGGATGGTGCGCAGGTCCACGGCGCCGCCTTCGCGCAGGGCTTTGAGCGCGCTCCAGGATAAAAAGGCCGAATTGACATCGACATGGAACCAGACCGGTGTTTGCCTGCGCATCGAGCTTCCCCCTTTGATTCAAATGAAAAATTGCGGCGGGCGGGTATAAAACCCGCCTCCCTTTTCATTCTTCGTTTTTACTTCCCACAAAAAGTATACCACGCCGATTTTCCCCTTGCAATTCCGGTACGGGCGGGGTATACTGGAACATGCGGTGAACCGCAAAAATTTGCGCTGTACCTCGGGGGCTTTCCCGCCTTCGCAGAGAGGACGGCAGCAGGAGGAAAACTGAATATGAACAAACCAATGGGAAACCGTGTGCGCACCATGACCCAGCTCGCATTGCTGCTGGCGTTGCTGCTCATCTTGTCTTACACCCCGCTGGGGTATTTGCCGGTCGGGCCGCTGGTGCTGAGCCTGCTCAGCGTGCCGGTTGCGATCGGCGCAATGCTGCTGGGGCCGCTGGGCGGCGCGGTGCTGGGCGGCGCGTTTGGGCTGACGAGCTTTTTCAACATGATGCGCGGCAGCAGCCCGATGGGCGCGGCGCTTTTTGCGATCAGCCCGGCCGCCACCTTTGTGCTCTGCTTTGTCTCCCGCGTGGCGATGGGGGTTTGCTGCGCGCTGGTCTATCGCCTGGCATGCAAGCTGTTGCCCCGGCGCACCAAACTCTGCTGTGCAGTCGGCGGGCTGGCCGCGCCGCTGTGCAACACGCTGTTCTTTATGGGGCTGCTCGTCGCGCTGTTTTATAACAGTGATTACGTCCAGGGCCTTGTCGCCCAGATGGGCGCGGCCAACCCGCTGATTTTCGTCGTCGGGATGGTGGGGCTGCAGGGGCTTGTCGAAGCGGTTGTCGGCTGCGTGATCTCGGCAGCCGTCACGGTGCCGCTGCTGAAAATGCGGAAATAAGGGGCCCCACCCCGCCGCAAACGGCCGCCGGTTTGGCCGATTCTCCATCCGCCCGCCACATACAAATGGCCACGCAACCGCTGGAGGCAATTGCGTGGCTGTTTTAATTTGTAGCGATGAATCAGGGGTCTTCTTATGCGGTAGGGAAGTCAAAAACCTTTCAACTTGATAGGTCCTCAGCGGTTATGCTTTTCTTGGCACCATACCCACTTCGCTTATCTGTTTCTGACCGCCCTTCCATTATGGCTCGATTTTCTGCAAAAGCTGCAAGATTTCCTCCGCTTCGGCTGAATCCTCAATGAGGGATTCCGTATAGAAGCGGTAACAGGCGTTCGGGGTTGTCCAGTAAATCATCCGGGCTGAGAGGATTTCTTCGGTCTCTATTTCCTGTGCACTGTCGTGCAACGTAACGATTTCTTGAATTTCAGTGATCTCGTCCGATAAGCGCTGATCGCCATCTTCGGCGTCGAAATTCCAATTGGAGATATCGAAACTATACTGGGTCACGACAAAGGATTTTTCTTCCTCTCGCCAGCCATCGCCATAACCGGTATAATGCCGGCCGGTATAGGTGATGCGAGCCTGGCTATAACCTACTTCGGAGGCTTCTCCAAGCCATTCGATCACGAAACCATTGGGCAAGTAACCGAATTGCATACGGTCGGCGATTTCTCCCGCAGGCGCATCGGATATGCCAAGGCGCAGTCGGCCGTTTTCCCTTGTCCAGTCCAGTCGTGGCCAAATTGCCCCTACCCCCAGTGCCAGTAACAACATTGCTGCCGCGACTACTGCCAGGGCGGCCATACGCTTACGGTGCCGTGGGAGGTCTGGCGCGGATTCCGCAAACCGCAAAACCCGCAAATTCTCCCCCTGCGGCGTGAGCGCGGCATAGGCGGCGAGCTCCTGCGCGCGGCGGGCGGCGCAGGCGGAGGAGAGCAGGGCGTCAAAGTCTTTCACCTGGTTCGTCATAGCCATCCCTCCTGTATAAGAATTTTTTTCAGGCGCTTGCGGGCGCGGTGGGCGCGCTGGCGCACGGCGGCTTCCCGCAGGCCCAGCAGCGCCGCGATCTGGCGGCTTGTGCAGCCGTCGGCGTATTGCAGCGTCAGGATGTTCGCGTCAAGCTCGTCAAGCCCTGCCATCGCGCGGCGCAGCGCGGCCGCGGCGGCGTGCGCTTCGGCCTGTTCGGCCGCAGTGGCGGCCGGGTCGGGCTGGTCTCGCCAGTGTTCGGGCGGCAGCGGGCGGAACCGCCGCTCCCGCCGCCACAGGTCAACCGCGGCGTGCCGCACCGCAACCAGCGCCAAATGGCGCAGCTTGTCGGCGTCGCACAGGTCAAGGTTTTCCTGCACCCGCAGGTCGGACAGCCGCAGCCAGGCGTTCTGCACGGCGTCTTGCGCCATATGCGGATCGCTCAGCATCTGCATCGCCGCCGCGCACAGCCGCGGGTATTCCTGTGCAAAAAAGGTTTGGAGCGTCTCCGGCCCGGTATCAGGCAGCGGATACGCAGCCGCATCCGTCATGGTCATCGCCTCCTTGGAATTTCCGAAAGGCCTTTCACTTATAGAACGAATCCCGCCCCCTGTTTGTGACAGGGGGTGCAAAAATTTTTGAAGGATGATTAGGGAAACGTCCTCAGATTTTTGCGCCCTTGCTGCGTCACAGTCTGCACCAAGGCCAACCGCCCTGCGGCACGGCGCGGCACAGCGGAAACAACTTTGCGCAAAATCCGCAAAAACAAACGGATTTTGCCCCGTTTTGCCCATAAGGCCGGTTTGTGACGCCAGAATGTCACAAACCGGCCCTTTCTTCTGTCATAATAGGTAAAAGCCCCCGCGAAAGAAGGTGTTCCGATGCTCGCATCCCTGCTTCCGCTGCTCGACACCCCTGACGAGCAGGCGCGGTTCACCGCGCTCTACCGCCGCCAGCTTTGGGACGCTTTGCAGAAGGAGGCCCGCCATGCCCCAGCCGAAACTATCCTTTGACGCCGCGCTGGCCCTCGCGCTCGAAGCCTGCGCCAGGCAGGAGCAGGCAGCCCTGCCGTCCGACGCCGAACTGCGACGCCTGTACCCGAACCTGCGGCGATGCGACCGCCGGCTGCGCCGCACGCTGGCCGAGCGCCGCCGAAAAGAGATCCGCCCGCGCCGGGTCTGGCCGCTGCGGCGGGTGGCGGTGGTCGCAGCGACCTGCGCGCTGCTGTTCGCGGGCGCGCTGGCCCCGCAGGCCGATCTTTTCGGCGCGATCTACACCGCGCTGCTCCAGCCAGACGGGCGGGACTACGCGCTGCGCTATACCTGGGAGGGCGAGCCGGCCGGCCGCCACCCTGCCGGCCGGCTGCGCCCCCGCCTACCAGCCGCCCGGCTACACGGCCGACCGCGACGCCGCCATCACCACCGAAACCGAATACTACCGGCAGTATACCCGTACCTCGGCCGGCCGGGGCGCGCGCTGGTACGCCGTGCGGCTCGCCGTCATCACCGCGGATCTGCAAGAAAATTACGACGGCCGAAGCTCGGTCTATACAACGCTCGACCTCAGCAACCGCACCGTACAGCTCGGCATCCAGTCCGACGTGTGGGGGGATACCATCTTTACACTGTTCTGGGAAACCGCCGGCATCCACCACACCGTGCAGGGCAACGCCCCGCTGACCGAGCTGATTCAGGTGGCGGAGTCGATTTCGTATGCTTTGCCCCCACGTCTTCGGCATGGGGAGCGCAATCTGTCTTTGGAATCTTAAGATACGGAAAGGAGGCCAGTGACAAAAAATCAATCCGCCGTTTTACCAACCACCATGAGATTTTGGAGGCAACCACACAGGAAACGTTTTCTTGCCATGGTATGAAACAGGAGGAGAGAAATGTATGCGCGTATAAGGTATCTTTGGATTTGTCTCATCCTCATCACAATATTGACCGGTTGCGCGGAGGCCTCATCGGCTGCATCCACTTCCATTGCCACGGTATCGCGGCCCGAAAGTCCTTCCCCTACGGACACGCCTTCTCCCTCGGCCGCCGCCATCGTCTGGCCCGAAGAGGACTACGCCGCGCTCGGCGGCGCGCCGGACGCCGACGCCGAAATCCGGTGGTCGGCCGAGCCCGTACTGCGCGCCGAGGAAGCCGGCCAGACGGTCTATGGCCTAGACGGCACGCTGCGCCAGCCCGGCGGTCAGGCGATCATCCAGCTCCATGCCCCCGCCGAAGACGAAGCCGCTTTCCAAACCGCCATCGCGCCGTTCACCGAAGTGACGGGGTGGATGGCTTCCACCCTTTGATAAAAACCGGCGGCCCCCGCCACAAACGCAGGGAGCCGCCGGTTCATTTTTACATTTTGTACCTATTCCTCTCACACTGCTCGCAGAGTTCCTGCCAGCGGTGGGTGCGGTAGTAGGGCAGCATCGCGACCATGCCGGCGATGAAGCTCAGCGAGATGCCGGCCATTGCCCAGCCGCCAAGGCCGACCGCCGCAAGCCCCCAGGCCGCGGGGATGCGCACGCCCCAAAGGATCAGCACGTTGACAAAAGTCGGGTAGCGGATTTCGCCCAGGCCGTTCAGGTAGTTCATAATGCCGTTGAACACCGCATAGCACCAGGTGAACGGCAGCACCACAAAAACATACCGCTCGGCCACCGCCAGCACCGCGGCGTCCCGGGTGAAAAGGCCGAGCACCGGCCGCCCGAACGCCGTGAGCAGCAGCCCGCAGGCCAGCGTGAACGCCCCGCAGCACAGCGGGATGCGCAGCGCGCCTTTGCGCAGGCGGTCGGTCAGGCCGGCGCCGAAGTTCTGGCCGGAAAAGACCGAAGCCGCGCTGGAAAACGAAGTGATCGCAATATTGGCCAGCGAGCTGAGCTTGCTTGCCACCGAACACCCGGCCACAAACACCGAGCCCTGGGTATTGTAAAGCGTTTGCAGCAGCAGGTGCCCGAAGGAGTACAGCGCATTGTTCAGCCCAAGCGGCACCCCCACATGCAGAATTTCACGCAGGGTTTCGCGGTCATGGCCGGCCGGCAGCACCGGGAACCGCAGTTCCGGCACGCGGCGGAGAAGGTACAGGATGCTGAACGCCCAGGCCAGCATCATGGCGGCCGCCGTGGCAAACGCCGCGCCGCCAACCCCCAGGCCAAACCCGCCGACAAGCGCCAGATCGCCGACAATATTGACCACGCAGCTGACCATCAGCATCCAGAGCGAAGTGCGGCTGTTGCCAAGCCCGCGCAAGATGCCGGCGTTGAGGTTGTACCCCATGTTGCCAAGGCAGCCCAGCGTTGTGATGCGCAGGTAGACGATTGCGCCGTCCCACGCATCGGGCGGGACCTGCATGAACCGCAAAAGCAGCGGCCCCAGCAGCAGGCCCAGCACGGTCAGCGGCAGGGCCGTGGCATACAGCAGCCAGACCGCCGTGCGGGCCAGTTCCCGCTGGCGGTCTGCATCGTCCCGGCCGGCCGCCTGAGAAACCAGGATGGAAACGCCCGACCCGATGCCAAGAAAGATGCACAGCAGGATCTCAAGCGGCTGGGAACTGGTTGCCACCGCCGCAAGCGCCGATGCGTCGCAATAATTGCCGATGACCAGCGTGTCAACGGTACTGTATAGCTGCTGCAGCACGTTGCCGGCGCAGATCGGCAGCGCAAAGCGAACCGCGGTGGGCAGAATCGGGCCGTGGGTCATATCGACACGGGTTGCGGTGCGGGGCATAGGGAAAGGCCTCCTTGGGCCGGCCCTTTGGCGCTTTGCGGCGCAAAGCCGGCCCTGCAGAAATTTCGCCCCCTATTATAGCACCGTCCAAAGGGGGCGGCTAGGGCCTATTCTTGTGCACTTTCACAGTGTTTCGCACCGATTTTGCGGCGGGGCGGGCGCCGCCTTACACGAGCTTTTTCCTCTTCACCACAAAATACGCAATCCCGAACGCATCGGCAAGGGCCCAGCCGATCGGGACGCTCCACCAGATGCCGACGACCCCGACGCCCGGCAGGGCCGAGAGGGCGTAGGCCAGCGCGACCCGCAAACCGAGCGAGATCACGGTCAGCACAACCGACATGCCCGGGCGGCCCAGCGCGCGGTAAAGCCCGTAGAGCAAAAACAGCACCCCGATCAGGGCATAGAAGGCGCCCTCAATGTGCAGGTAACGCACGCCTGCGGCAATAACGGCCTGCCCGGACGAAGCGTCGATAAAAAGCGCCATCAGCGGTTCGGCAAAGACAAAGACAAGCGCCGACAGCACAACCCCGAAGCAGACCGAGGTCGCCGCCGCCACCCGGATGCCCTGGCGGATGCGATCCTTCCGCCCTGCGCCGTAGTTCTGCGAGACAAAGATCGAGAAAGCGTTGCCGAAATCCTGCACCGGCAGGTAGGCGAAGGCGTCGATCTTGACGGCGGCCGCAAAGGCGGCCATGATCGTGGTGCCAAAGCTGTTGACCAGCCCCTGCACGGCCAGAATGCCGAGGTTCATGATTGACTGCTGCAGGCAGGTCAGCGCCGAAAAGCTCGTGATCTCCCGCAGGCGGGCGCGGCGCAGCTTGACGGCAGGGTCACGCCGAAAGAGCTGCGGGAACTTCGCCCTTGTATACAGCAGGATGCCGACGCCCGACACATACTGCGAGATAACCGTCGCTTCGGCCGCGCCGGCTACCCCGCGGCCGAGCCCTGCGACAAACCACAGGTCCAGCACAATATTCAGCCCGGCCGATACCGCCAAAAACGCAAGCGGCACAATCGAATTGCCGAGCGCCCGCAGCAGCGCCGCAAAAAAGTTGTAAAGGAAGATGCCGACAAGCCCGGCAAAAATCACGATCAGGTACGCCCGCATCATCGACACAAGCTCAGCGGGGGTGCGCAGCGCCCAGATGATGAGGTCGATCCCCGCAAAGACAAGGATGTTGAGCACGATCGTCACGGCGCCGAGCAGCACGAAGGAGGCAAGAACCCCTTCTTTCAGGCCCAGCTCGTCCTTTTGGCCGAACCGGATCGAAAAGACGGTGCCGCTGCCCATGGCAAGGCCGAGCAGAATCGAGGTCAAAAAGGTCATCAGCGAAAACGCCGACCCGACCGCAGCCAGCGCCCCTTCGCCAAGGAAACGGCCGACGATCAGGGTGTCGGCAATGTTGTAACACTGCTGCAGAAGATCCCCCAGGATCATCGGCACCGCAAACCGCAGCATCGTCTGCATGACAGGCCCGCGGGTCAGCTCGTTGGTTTTCGCCATAAAATCGCCCCGTTCTTTCGTTGTGTAATATACAAATTACGCTTCGAAGTCAAGTATAGGCAATTCATTTCGGATTGTCAATACATTGCCCCCCCAAAGCACATGCTTTCGGTCGCCCGCCCCGAAAAGGTCTTGCCAGGCGGCCGCCGATGCGGTACACTGGGGGCAGACACTTTTGCCAAAGGGGGCGGCGGTATGTTTTTGGATGGGCTGGACGAACTGGACCGAAAGATTGTGCGGCTGCTGATTGCCAACGCACGGATTTCCTATTCCGAACTGGGCGAGCAGGTGGGCATTTCCCGCGTGGCGGCCAAGATGCGGGTGCAGGCGCTTGAAAAGAAAGGCGTGATTGAGGAGTACACAACGGTGATCAATCCGCAAAAAATCAGCGGGGCGGTTTCCTGCTATTTTGAGATTGAAACAACGCCCGAAACGCTTGCGGCGGTTCTGAAAATTTTGCAGCAGAACGATACGGTCACCCAGATTTACCGGGTGACCGGCCGCAGCAAACTGCATGTGCACGCGGTGGCGGCCTCCCACGAAGAGATGGAAACGCTGATCCGCGGCACGATTGATACGCTGCCCGGCGTGATGCGCTGCAGCTGCAACATGATCGTCTCCCGCATCAAGGATATCAAGGGGCTGCGGCTGTAAACACAAAGCGGCATACCAAAAGCGGAGTGCGCACAAGGAAGCTTTGCCGCCCCGGTCATTCTTCATCCATTGCCCAGTGGTAGGCGCAGCGGACCGCCTTGGTCCAGCCGCGCAGCCGCCTGGTGCGCACAGCCGGGTCAAGCGCCGGGATGTAGCGGCGGTCGGCGGCCCAGTTGGCGGCGACTTCCTCGGTCGAAGCCCAGTAGCCAACGGCGAGCCCTGCGAGATAGGCCGCCCCGAGGGCGGTTGTTTCCAGACACTGCGGGCGGATGACCGGCCTGTCGCTGAGGTCGGCCATCGTCTGCAGCAGATAATTGTTGGCCGAAGCGCCGCCGTCCACCCGCAAATCGGGCATGGAGAGACCGGCATCGGCCTCCATGGCGCGCAGCACATCGTTGACCTGGTAGCACAGGCTGTCCAGCGTGGCGCGGATGATGTGGTACTTGTTGCAGCCGCGGGTCAGCCCCACGATGGTCCCGCGGGCATATTGGTCCCAATGCGGCGCGCCAAGCCCGGTAAAGGCCGGCACAACATAACAGCCGTTGGTATCCGGCACCTTCGTGGCAAAATATTCCGAATCGGCCGCATCTTCCAGCAGCCGCAGTTCGTCCCGCAGCCATTGGATCGCCGCGCCGGCGACAAAGATTGAGCCTTCCAGCGCGTAAGACACCTTGCCCCCCACGCCCCAGGCCACCGTGGTGACAAGCCCGTTTTGGGAATAGACCGGCTTTTCGCCGGTGTTCATCAGCAGGAAGCCGCCGGTGCCGAAGGTGTTTTTGGCCGCGCCGGGCGCAAAGCAGGCCTGGCCGAAGAGCGCGGCCTGCTGGTCGCCGGCCGCCCCCGCAATGCGGATCGCCCCGCCGAGCAGCATCGGGTCGGCTTCGCCGTACACCGCGCTGGAGGGCATCGGGGTGGGCAGCATGCTGCGCGGGATGCCAAGGATCTGCAAAATCTCATCGTCCCAATCCAGGGTGTGGATGTTGAAAAGCATGGTCCGGCTTGCGTTTGAGTAATCGGTCACATGGACCTTGCCGCCGGTCAGCTTCCAGATCAGCCAGGTATCGACGGTGCCGAACAGCAGGCCGCCGGCTTCGGCCTTTTCCCTGGCGCCCGGCACGTTTTCCAGAATCCACTGCAGTTTGGTGGCCGAAAAATAGGCGTCGATGACAAGGCCGGTTTTCTGGCGGAAGAGCCCGGTCAGGCCGCGGGCCTTGAGCGCGTCGCAGGCCGCACTCGTGCGCCGGCACTGCCAGACAATCGCCGGGCAGACCGGTTCGCCGGTCGCACGGTCCCAGACAATGGTTGTCTCGCGCTGGTTGGCAATGCCGATCGCCGCGATCTCCGACGCCGTGACGCCGGCCTGGTTCATGGCCGACAGCGCCACGCCGAGCTGGGTGGTCCAGATTTCATTGGCATCGTGTTCCACCCAGCCCGGTTTGGGGAAATACTGGGTGAAGGGTTTCTGCGCCATGCTCACAACCCGGCCGGCCGCATCAAACAAGATGCACCGGTTTGAGGTTGTGCCGGCGTCCAGCGCCATGATGTAGGGCATAAGGGACCTCCTTTGGGTGATGCAGGGTTGCCGCACAGGCAGCCCCGCCGTATTGATTCCCATTGTACCAGCCGGCGTCCGCTTTGTCGAGAGGGAGCCCTGCCCGGGCCGGATGTGACAAAAATTCAGCATCCTGGCACAAACAGTGGTTGACTTGCCCGCCCGGGCTGGTATGATGAAAAAAGAAAGCGCCACATTCCCCCGGAAAGGAGCCAACTGCATGAACGCATCCTTTTTGCCCCCGCAGGCCGGCCCGCTGCTGACCCGCCACCTGAAGATGGGCGGCGCCAACCCGGCCGGCATCCGGCTGGACCTGACCAACCGGTACCTGACCCGCGCCGGCCAGCCGTTTTTGCCGGTGATGGGGGAGTTCCACTTTTCCCGCTGCGAAGCCGAAGCCTGGCCGGCCGAACTTGCCAAGATGAAGGCCGGCGGCGTGACCATCGCCGCCACCTATCTGTTCTGGATTCACCATGAGGAAATCGAAGGGGCCCGCCGCTTTACCGGCAACCTCGATATCCGCCGTTTTGTCCTGGACTGCGGCCGCGCCGGGCTTGCGGTTGTGCTGCGCATCGGTCCCTGGGCGCACGGCGAATGCCGCAACGGCGGCTTTCCGGACTGGCTGGTGCGCAAAGGCATTCCGCTGCGCTGCAACGACCCGGCCTATCTGGCGCTTGTGCGGGGCTGGTACGCCGCGGTTTTCGCGCAGGTGCAGGGGCTCCTCTATAAGGACGGCGGGCCGGTCATCGGCGTTCAGCTTGAAAACGAACTTGTGGATGACGCCGCCCACCTGGCAACGCTCAAACAAATCGCGGTGGAAGCCGGCTTTGATGTCCCCTACTATACCGTGACCGGCTGGAACGCGGCCGCCGGCGCGCGGATTCCCGCCGATGAGGTACTGCCGGTGTTTTCCGCTTACCCGGATGCGCCCTGGGCCGCCGGCACCGCGCCGCTGCCGCTTTCCCCGCATTATGTGTTTGACGCCGAGCGCAACGACGCGGCGGTCGGGGCCGACCTGATGGCCCGCACCGCCCCCGACGGCTGGCAGCTGCCCTATGACCGCTACCCGTTCGCCACCTGCGAGCTCGGCTGCGGGCAGCAATCCACCTACCACCGCCGGGTGCGGATCAGCCCGATGGACGCCTATGCGCTCTCGCTTGTCAAGCTGGGCAGCGGCAACAACCTGATCGGGTATTATATGTACCACGGCGGCACCAACCCCGTGGGCCGGCTTTCCACCATGCAGGAAAGCCGTGCCACCGGCTACCCCAACGATTACCCGATCCTCAATTATGATTTTGACACCGCGCTTTCCGAATACGGGGAAGCCCGGCCGCAGTACGGGCTGCTGAACCTGCTGCATTTGTTTGCGGCCGATTTTGGCGAAACGCTGGCCCCGATGCCGTTTGCGCCGCCCGCCGCCCCCGCCCGGCCCGACGACCCGGACGCCCTGCGGTATGCGATGCGCACCGACGGCAAGGCCGGTCTTGTCTTTGTCAACCACCACCAGCGCCATGCCGCGCTACGCCCGGTTCGGGATGTCCGGTTTGATACCGGGGCGGTCGTTTTCCCGCCGGTCACGGTGGCGGGGGACATCGCCTTCTTCTTCCCGTTCGGGCTCATGCTCGGCGGGGTGCGGCTGGCCTGGGCGACCGCCCAGCCGATCTGCCGCTGCGGGGACAGTTTTTTCTTCGCCGCGGTTCCCGGCATCCCGGCACAGTATGCCTTTGAAGGCGGCCTGCGGTTCACGGCCGGGCCCGGCGTCACGGTACAGGACGCCGGCGGCGTCCGGGTTGTCACACTGCCGCTGGCTGAAGCGGCCTGCCTGCGCCGGCTTGGCGGGCGGGTATACCTTGGCGAGCGGTGCAACCTTTACCTGGACCCCGGCAGCGGCGCGCTGCGCGCGATTGAGGACGGCCCGTTCGCCTACCGGCTTTGGGAAGACGGCCGCTTTGTGCGCCGCAGCGTGCACCGGCCGTTCGCCCCGGCCGTCTGGACGCTGACCCCCTGCCCCGCCCCGTTTTCGCCGGACAAAGCCGGTGCGGCCGAACTGGCGCTGAGCGGCGCGCCGGCGCGCTGGTTTGCCCTGGCCGTGACCACCCCCGAAGGGTTTGTGACCATCGGCGCGCCGCACGACATTGCCCAGATTTATGCCGACGGCCGGCTCATTGCCGATGAATTCGGCACCGGCCGCCCCTGGCGTGTGCCGGCCAGGCTGCTGTACGGCAAAACCTGCCACCTGGCCCTGACCCCGCCCACTGCGTCCGTCTGGCGCGAACCGCCGGCCTGACCCGCGCCAAACCCGCCAATCTGCACAAAAAACTTTCCGTTTTTGGCTGAATATGGTATACTAAAGCCAAGACCATGCCAAGGAGGGGGAGTTGCATGCCTTATTCCGATGAACAGCTGCGCTATCTGCGGGTGCTTTCCCAAAATTTCCCGACGATTGCGGCGGCGGCCAGCGAGATTATCCGCATTGAGGCGCTGCTCCGGCTGCCCAAGGGTACCGAGCATTTTATCAGCGACCTGCACGGTGAGCACGAGGCGTTTGTCCACATCCTCAACAGCGCTTCGGGCGTCATCCGGGAAAAGATCGACCAGGTTTTGGGCGATACGGTCCCGGCGGCCGAGCGCGCCGAACTGGCAACCCTTGTCTACTACCCGGCCCAGAAGCTTCCCGACCTAAAGGCCCGGCAGCAGAACCTTGCAGCCTGGTACCGCAAGACGCTGCTGCGCCTGATTGAACTGTGCCGCCTGGTTTCAAGCAAACACACCCGCGCCTATGTGCGCAGCTGCCTGCCCGCCAACTGCGGCTATATTCTGGACGAGCTGCTGCACGCCCACTTTGAGGATCATGACAAGGATCTGTATTACGGCCAGATCATTGACTCCATCCTGCGGTATGAGCGGGCCGACGCCTATATCATCCGGTTCTGTGAAGTCATCAAGCACCTTGCCGTTGACAAGCTGCACATCCTGGGCGATCTTTATGACCGCGGCCCGCGGCCGGACCGCATCCTTGACCAGCTTCTTGTGCACCATGATGTCGATATCCAGTGGGGCAACCATGACGTTGTCTGGATGGGGGCGGCGGCCGGCAGCCCTGTGTGCATCTTCACGGTGCTGAAAACTTCGCTGGCCTATGGCAACATCGACCTGCTGGAAACCGGCTACGGCATCAGCCTGCGCGGGCTGGAGCGGTTTGCCACCACCTATTACGCCCGCACCCAGGACAAACGCTGGGTGCCCCACCTTGACCCGCGGATCAAGGCTGTGCCGGCCGTGCAGCAGCGCAACGCCCGGATGCACAAAGCCGTGACCCTGCTGCTCTTCAAGCTGGAAGCGCGGGCCATTGCCCGCAACCCGGATTTCGGCATGCAGGGGCGGGACTACCTGAACCAGATTGACTACGCCGCCGGCACCGTGCGCTGCGGCGGCAAAACCTATCCGCTGACCGAATGTGATTTCCCGACTGTTGACCCGGCCGACCCGACCGCCCTGACCCCCGACGAGCAGGAGCTTGTCGGCGAGCTTGTCCACGCTTTCACCCAGAGCGAACGGCTGCAGCGGCATGTACAGTTTTTGTACGCGCGCGGCGCCGTGTACAAGGTGATCAACGGCAACCTGCTGTTCCACGGCGCGGTGCCGATGACCGCCGACGGCGAATTTGCGCCCGAACAGTTCGAAGGGCGGCGCTACAGCGGCCGCGCGCTGTTTGATTACTGTGACCGCCGCGCCCGCCAGGGCTATTTTGCACCGGCCGGCAGCCATGAACGGCTGGCCGGGCAGGACTTTTTGTGGTACCTGTGGTGCGGTTCGCTTTCCCCGATCTTCGGCCGCAGCGCCATGACCACCTTTGAGCGGCTCTACATTGACGACCCGGCTACCCACGCCGAGGTCAAGAACCCCTATTATGCGCTGGTCAGCGGGCCCGGCGCGCCGGCCATTGCGGCCAAGATCCTGGCCGAGTTCGGCCTTGACGGCCCGGCCTGCCACATCCTCAACGGCCATGTGCCGGTCCGCGCGATCGAAGGCGAAGACCCTGTCAAGGCCGGCGGGCGGCTTGTGGTGATTGACGGCGGGTTCTGCCGCGCCTACCACCAGCGCACCGGCATTGCAGGGTATACGCTGGTGTACAGCAGCCACGGCCTGACGCTGCGCACCCACCAGCCGTTTGAGAGCACGGCCGCCGCCATCCGCAACGATGAGGACATCGACTCCCAAAGCCGGGCGGTGTACACCGCGCCCGACCGGATCCTGGTGCGCGATACCGACGAAGGCCGCACCCTTCGGGATGTCATCACCGACCTGGCCCGCCTTGTCGATGCCTACCGCACCGGCCTGCTGCCCCAGGGCGGCTGACCGGCTTTCGGCGGCAGCGGCCGGCTTTGGCAAACCAGAACGGGGCCCCGCGATGCGGGGCCCCGTTCCGGTTGGTATAGGAAAAATAAGGGAATGGCGAAGATGGGCGCAATCAGACAATCTTGCGCGATTTGTGGACGCCGGTTTTGAGGAATTCGACCCATTCGGCCACATTGACCGCATGGTCGCCCAGGCGTTCCAGGTATTTGGTCACCATAAACAGGTCCAGCGCGGTTTCCGCCTCGGCCGGGTGGGCGGCGATATAGTGCGCAATTTCGGCGCTGATCCGGCTGAAGAAGGCGTCGGCCTGGTCGTCGCGGGCGATCACCTCGGCGGCGGCGGCCATATCCACCTGCACATAGGCGCCGATGGCCTGCTTGACCATGCCGAGCACAAGGTCGCCCATGCGGTAGATATCAGCCATCACATCAAAGGTTTTGACAACGTTCTGGTCAAGGTGCAGCACAATCTCCGCAATGTCGGAAGCCTGGTCGGCAATGCGCTCAATGTCGGTGACCATCTTGAGCGCGGTGGATACCTTGCGCAGGTCCGAAGCCACCGGCTGCTGGCGCAGAATCAGGGTCAGGCAGCGGTGCTCCACATCATGTTCCACGGCGTTGATCTCGCTGTCACGCGCCACAACGCTGCGCGCAAGTTCCAGGTCGCCGTTCTTCAGTGCGGTCATGGCGCTCTCAATCGCGCCGCCCGCCGCATGGCCCATACGGGCCAGCATGGAATCAAGCTGGAGAAGTTCCTCGTCATACACCTTGCGGTTGCTGGTAGGCATGTAGAATCCTCCTAATTTGTTTTGGGTTTTCGCCGAAGCGAAAGCATGCAGGGAGGGGCGGCGCGCCGCCCGCCCGTTGGGTAAGGCATCAGCCGAAACGGCCCGAGATATAATCTTCGGTGCGTTTGTCCACCGGGGTCGAGAAGACCTGTTCGGTCGGGCCCATCTCAACCAGCTCGCCCAACAGGAAGAACGCCGTTTTGTCCGAAATACGGGCCGCCTGCTGCATATTGTGGGTAACGATGACGATGGTGTAATCCTTTTTGAGGTCCATCGCAAGCTCCTCGACCTTGGAGGTCGAGATCGGGTCAAGCGCGGAGGTCGGCTCGTCCATCAGCAGCACTTCGGGTTCGACAGCCAGGGCGCGCGCAATGCACAGGCGCTGCTGCTGGCCGCCCGACATGCCGAGCGCGCTCTTGTTGAGGCGGTCCTTGACTTCATCCCAGATGGCGGCGCCGCGCAGGCTTTTTTCCACAATCTCGTCAAGCTTGGCCTTGTTGTGGATGCCATGGGTGCGCGGGCCGTAGGCGATGTTGTCATAGATCGACATCGGGAACGGGTTGGGCTTCTGGAAGACCATGCCGACCCGCTTGCGCAGGACGTTGACATCGATCTTGTCTTTATAAATATCCACGCCGTCAAGCTTGATATCGCCCGAGATGCGGCACCCTTCAACCAGGTCGTTCATGCGGTTCAGGCTTTTCAAAAAGGTTGACTTGCCGCAGCCCGAAGGCCCGATGAAGGCGGTGATCTCCTTTTCCGGGATCGAAATGTTGATGTTTTTCAGCGCATGGAAGTTGCCGTAGTACAAATCCATGTTGGAGACTTCAAACTTATTCATCGCTCTCATTTTCCTTTCGCAAGTTTGCCCGCGATAAAGCTGGACAGGCAGTTGATCAGCAGCACAAGCACCAGCAGCACAACGGCCGTGCCGTAGGTCGCATCCACATGCAGGCCTTCGTTGGAAAGCAGGTACATATGCACAGCCAGGGTACGGGTGGAGCTGAACACGGTTTCGGGGATGGCCGCCACCGAACTGGCCGTGTAGATCAACGCCGCCGTCTCGCCGACGATACGGCCGACAGCCAGGATCACGCCGGACAAAATGCCGGGCATGGCGCTGGGCAGCACAATGGTGAACACGGTGCGCAGCTTGCCGGCGCCAAGGCCGAAGCTGCCTTCCCGGTAGGAATCCGGCACGGCGAGCAGGGCTTCTTCGGTCGTGCGCATGATGACAGGCAGCACCATGATGGCCAGCGTGAAGGCGCCGGCAATCAGAGAGTAGCCCCAGTGCAGCTGGGTGACAAAGAACAGCATGCCGAACAGGCCGAAGACGATGGACGGGATACCCTGCAGGGTTTCGGTTGTAACGCGCACCACCTTGACCAGCTTGTTGCCGCGCTTGGCGTATTCCACAAGCCAGACGGCGGCAAAAATCCCCAGCGGGGTTGCGATGACCAGCGAGAAGGCGGTCATAAGCACCGTGTTGATCAAAGAAGGCACCAGGGAGACGTTTTCGGAATTGTATTCCCACTCAAACAGGCTCGGTTTGAGGTTGGGGATGCCCATAACCAGGATATAGCCGATCAAAAAGATCAGGACGGCGGCGGTCAGCGCAGCGGCAATCCGCACAAGCCACCGCATGATAAAGGCAAAGGCGCGTGCGCCGCGGCGGTTTTCCGCCGGGATCGGCGGAATCATCCGCGCGCCGGCATGGGACAGGCTGCCTGCGGCAGCGTTCGCAGTGATTCCATCAGGCATTCTTCTCGGCTCCTTTCACCAGGCTGAAGCAAAGGTTGATAATCAGGATGAAGACGAACAGCACGACACCGGTCGCAATCAGCGCTTCGCGGTGCAGGCCGGCTGCATAGCCCATCTCGATGACAATGTTGCTTGTCATCGTGCGCAGGCCCTGGAACAGGCCCTGCGGCATCCAGGTCTGGTTGCCGGCCACCATGACAACGGCCATCGTTTCGCCAATGGCGCGGCCGATGCCAAGGATCACGGCGGACATCACGCCGCTTTTGGCGGCGGGCAGCACGGTGAAGAAGACGCTGCGTTCATGGGTGGCGCCAAGGGCGAGGCTGCCTTCATAGTAGCTTTGCGGCACAGCATCCAGGCTGGTTTTGCTGACCGTGATGATGGTGGGCAGGATCATGATGCCGAGCAGCAGGCTTGCGGTGAACAGAGACATGCCGCGGCCGTTGTTGATATGGAGCACCTTGCGGACGAAATCGGTCTTGAGGACGGCCTGGATGGCCGGCACCATGACGACCATACCGAAGAAGCCGTACACAACCGAGGGAATGCCGGCCAGCAGCTGGACAGCCGGCAGCAGCACCTTGTTGATGCGGGGGGAGGCGAACCGGCTCATATAGATCGCCGTCAGCAGCCCGATCGGCACGCCGACAACAATCGCGCCGGCCGTAACGTAAATGCTGCCAAGAATCATCGGCAGAATGCCGTACAGGTCGTTGCCGGGTTTCCAGTTGGTGCCCAGCAGGAACTGCAGCGGCCCGATCTTGGCGATGGTGGGCAGGCCGTTCGCAAACAGGAACAGGCAGATCAGCGCCACAGCCAGGATCGATACGCAGGCGCAGACCGTAAAGACCCACTGCATAATCGTTTCCTTGGGGTTAACGGATTTCGTTTTCATTTTCCTATACCTCACTTCGCATCACAAAACTTCACAACGTCACAAAAAGCTCCGGGTCCATCGCGTTTCACACAAAGGAAGCGGGGGTGAAACCCGCGCGGCGGCTGCCGTGCTGCAAGCGCTGCGCTTGCCTTGGTTTCATCCCCGCTCCCTCACATTCCTGTCATGTTTTGTTCAGCTTACAGCGCATCCCAGCTGGTGGTTTCGCCGACATAGATGCTGCGGACCTGGTCGATGCTCAGGTCGTCCACGGCGGTGTTGGCCGGGTTGACAACAACCGCGATGCCGTCCATCGCAAGGACGGTGCCGACAGCGCCCTGGCTGGTCTCTTCTTCTTTGAGCTCACGGCTGGCCATGCCGATGGTGTAAGAACCGTCGAGCGCGCCGGTCACGCCGGTGGTGGAGTCGGTGGTCATCAGCTCAATGGTGGCGTCCGGGTTGAGGGCCTGGTAGCCTTCGATCAGCTTTTCCATCAGCGGGCTGACCGAGGAAGAACCGCCCACCGTGATGCTGCCGGCCGGCAGCGTGCCTTCGAACGCGGCGGCGCCATCGGTGCCGATGTAGCCTTCTTCGGTGGCCAGGGCCTGGCCTTCCGCGCTCATGCAGTAGTTGATGAAGTCAACGGCCAGCTCGTCGGTGGGTTCGCCGTTGGTGACAATGTTGAACGGACGGGCCAGGGTGTAGCTGCCATCCTTGACGGTGTCGGCCGAGGGGGCCACGCCGCCGATGGTCAGCGCCTTGACCGAATCATCCAGGCTGCCGAGGCTGATGTACCCGATGGCGGTTTCATCGTTGGCAACGGTGGTCATCACGCCGTTGGTGGAGTTCTGGATGACGGCGGCCTGGGTGGTGTTGTCGCCGTTGTCGTCTTCCACGCCGGTCAGCTCAATGAAAGCGCCGCGGGTGCCGGAACCGTCTTCACGGGACACCACGTTGATGGCCTGGGTGGCATCGAAATCACCGGCGGCGGCAGCTTCCGTGCTCTCGCTGGAAGCAGCTTCGCTCGTAGCGGCGGTGCTTTCCGAAGAGGCGGCCTCGCTCGAAGAAGCGGTGCTCTCCGAAGAAGTGGAGCCACAGGCGGCCAGGCTCAGGGCCATCGCGGCGGCGCAAACCAAAGCAATCTTGCGTTTCATACGTTCGTCTTCTCCCTTACACATACATTTTCAATTGGGGTCCGCAGCAGCCTTTACCAAACGCTCCTGCTGCGGGGCCCGGTCTCTTTCCGGGCGCAAGTGTATTCTACCGCATCCCTATGTTGTTTTTCGACCATAGCTTGGTACAATTCAGGTAAAAGTTTTGCTAAATATCACGCCGTTTTGCAAAGACGACGTAAAGTTTGTAAAGGATATGTAAAGCATTTGGCATAGCAGACAAAACCCCTTCACAACCCCGTTTTTTTTGCCGCCAATCTGCCCAAAAGCGTAACATCCCGCCCAAATCTAACGCTTTCCCGCAAAAACGAAACGCTCTGCCCCCCTGCGGAAAAGGCGCTGCAAAAAGCCCGCAAGCGAAGCTGTTCCGGCTTCGCTTGCGGGCTTTTCGGGACAGATCAGACCGGATGATTTTGCAGCGCGCCCCGGCCGTTTACATCCGCGCTGCGCGCCGGTAGACGAAGGCGGCCGCGGCAGCGGCCACGCACTCGGTCACCCAGAAAGCATGCCAGACCCCCACCGGGCCCAGTGCGGCGCAGAGCGCCCAGGACGCCGGGATCATGACGACGACATACCGCAGCAGCGAGATGACCAGCGAGCTGCCGCCCTTGCCGAGCCCTTCCAGCGCGCCGGACGCCGCCACCGACACCGACGACACAAGGAACCCGAGGCTGATGATCCGCAGCGCCGCCGCACCGGCCGCGACGGTATCGGGGTTCTGGGTGAACAGCGCGATCAGCAGCCCGGCGAAGGCCCAGCACAGCGCCGTGCCCGCCGCCATGATACCGGCGCAGAGCGCGAGGGTTGTGCGGTAGATTGTGCGCACCCGGCCAGCCTCGCCCGCGCCGTAGTTGTAGCCGATGATCGGCCGCATACCCTGGACAATGCCGCTGGCCGGCAGGTAGAGGAAGGTCTGCAGCTTATAATAGATGCCGAGAATCACCACATACCCCTGCCCAAACGCCGCAAGCAGGCCGTTGAGCACACTGACGAGCAGCGAGGGCAGCGCAAGGTTCAGCACGGCCGGCACCCCGATTGCATAGAGCCGGCCGGCCAGCGCAAGGCCCGGGCGCAGCGCGGCGCGGCGCAGCCGCACAACCGGCCGCCGGATGAAATACACCGCCAGATAGATGCCGAGCGAGACGCACTGCCCAAGGCCCGTTGCAAGCGCCGCCCCCCGAATGCCGAGCGCCGGGCAGGGCCCGAGGCCGAAGATCAGCACGGGGTCCAGAATGATGTTGGTGATGCAGCCGCCAAGCAGCGCGGCCATCGTCGTTTTCATCCAGCCAATGGCCTGGAAAATCTTTTCAAACGCAAGGCCAAGCATGATGATGGGGCCAAACGCAAAGACAACCGCGCCGTATTCAACCCCGAGTGCGGCGAGGGCGGCCTCAGCCGTAAAAAGCCGCAGAAAGCCCGGCAGGATTGCCGTGCAGACAATGGCAAGCACCACGCCGTGGACAAACGAGAGCGCCATGCCGATGGTTGCGGCGGCGTCAGCGCGGTCGGGCCGGTTGGCGCCGAGGTGGAAGGCGATCAGCGCGTTCATGCCGACGCCGAAACCGATGGCGGCCGCGTTGACAAAGTTCTGCACCGGGTAGACGAGCGAGAGGGCGGTCATCGCTTCCTCACTGATCCGAGCGACAAAGAAGCTGTCAACAATGTTGTACAGCGAGTTGACCAGCATCGAAAGCACCATAGGCAGCGCCATCGAGAGCAGCAGCGGCAGAATCGGGCGCTGTTTCATATAGCTCTGGTCCTGCACGGTTTGGGGCATGGGGTACCTCCTTGAAAATCATGGCGGGCAAAACAAAAGCCACACAACCGCCGGGGCGGTTGTGTGGCGAAAAGGGCGTCTTGCAAAACAGCCGGAAAAATCCACACGGTATTTTAGCGGGGGTATTATAGCACGGGGGTGGGAAGGTTGTCAATTCGGCACAGGGCTGGAAATTTCTGCGGCCGGGCTTTCAGGGCGTGTATCAGGCTTCGCTATTGCTTTCAATGCTGGTCAGCTCTTCGCTGCCGATGCCGGTAACGGTCAGCCCGCCGGTGATCTGGTAACTGGAAGAGTCATAGCTGACATAGATCTTGTACATCTTGCCCGGCGTCAGGCCCGAAACCGTCGCGGTGTAGCAATCGCCGCCGGTCTTGTAGTAGACCGTCGTACCCTCCACATAGCTTGTCTTGGTCTGGTCGTCCGAAAGCTCCCAGATGGCGGTCTTGAATTCATTGATGGTCGGCGATTCGGTCGTCGCATAGGCCGTGATGGTCACACTGTCCGAAGCGGCGACAAAATAATCGCTGCTGCGGTTCATGATGCCGTTGAAGGCAATGTAGAGCGTGTCTCCGTGGACTTCATTCGGAAAGCGGGAGTTGGTGTCCATCCCCTCAGGGAAGGTCACGCTGCCGCCGGCCGTCGCCTCAAAGTGCTCGGCCTCATCTTCTTCGTCGGCGCCTTCGGGGCGCAGGCCCAGCAGGTCTACGACGCCGATAATCATGTTGGACAGCATATCCCGCGGGCTGCAGGCGGTCAGGCTCAGCGCCATAACCAGGGCCAGCGCCAGGGCTGCCAGACGTTTTTTCAGTTTCATGGGTAAACCCTCCATCGGGCAAACGGGCGGCGCTGCCGCCCGGCAGGTTGAAAGCATGGGATGAATCACTTTATTATACCCGATTTGCCGCCGCGGCACAAGGGCAGGCGCAAAAATTCCACAAAACGTTTCACAAAACTTGCGGCGGCGGGTGGGCTTTTCCCGAAAGAGGGTTTTGTGGTATACTGAATGTATTGGATAGGAAGCAAGAGGGAACCGTGCAGGCCCGGCCGCACGGGGGAGGAACCATGAACAAGGTAAAATGCCGCGCCGCCAACCCGCGCGGGCGATACGAACAGATGCTGTTCAACCGGCTTGTTTTGCTGGTTGCGGTGCCGCTGTGCGCCATGAGCATCCTGCTGGGGGCAAGCTATTTCAGCCAGGAAAACGCCCGGCAGCGCGCCGGGCTGCAGAGCGTGCGCACCAGCGCGCAGGATGCCCTGCACAACGTGCTGAACAACCTGCGGGAATACTACCTTGGCATCACGCAGGACGATGACTTTACCTGGCTGCTGCCAAGCCAGCCGCCCTATGCCCGCACCCCCGATGTCTCCGCCGCCCAAACCGTGCTGCGCGGCGGCAGTTACCTTTCGGCTTATGTGCGCGGATATACTTATTTCAACCTGCAGCACGGCTGGGTGCTGAGCAGCAACGGCGTGTTCCGCATGTCGGAAGTGCGCAACTACGAACAGATGCAGACCTTTTTGCACGAGCAGCCGGATATTTCCTCCACACTGTACTGGCTGAACAACACCGCCCAGGCGGCGCCCGGCCTGGGCAGCCGGCAGGTGGACCTTTCCGGCTTTTTGCTGGTGGTGCGCACCAACAACTTTTCGGGTAATATGCAGCAGCTGCTGGTTGTCCAGCTGGACAGCGACGCTTTGCTGCGGGATACAAGTGAATGGCGCGCGATGGGCTACGAGGTGGCGCTGCTGGATTCCGACGGCCTGCCGATCCTGGCCACCAATGCGGACCTGGCCGCACAGCTGTCCGACCGCCTGGCCGCCGGGCATACCATAGACAGCCGGGTGGGCGCTTACCTGATAGAACACACCGAACTTGGCGTGGGCCGGCTTTCTTTGTATATCGGTTACAACACCCAGCTGGATTATTCATTCGTCCTGACGCTGCTGGCGGTGTTCCTGCTGGTGGCCGCCGCCTCGGTGGTGGTGCTGGCGCTCTGCCGCTGGAACAGCGCCTTCCTGTACCGGCCGATCCGCCAGCTGATTGACCAGGTGGATGAATCGGTTTTCGGCACGCCGGCCGACGGCGAGGATGAGTTCGCCTACCTGACCCACGGCGTGACCCGGGTGGCGGAGGACCAGCGCCTGCTGCGGGACATTGTCAAACGGCAGCGTTCCCAACTGCTGCAGCGGCTGCTGCAGGGCCTTTTGCACAATGAACTGACCATGCGCGGGCTGCAGTCTTCGCTGGCCGCGCTGGAAGTGGAGCCCGCCGGGTATTACCAGCTGTTGCTGCTGGACCTGGGGCTTTCGGACAAAAACGCGCCGGAACGGGACGCGCTGACCCAGACCGTGGTGCAGCACCTGCCGCCGCCGGTGACCCGCCGGTGCTTTTTGTGCCCGCTGGCGGTGGACGGCACCGTGGTGATGGTGGCATACGGCGCCACGCGGGAGGCTTTGCGGGCGGATTTCCAGGCGCTGTACCTGGGCGCCACCCAGATGATCCGCACAAACGTGGGGGTAAACTGCACGGCCGGCGCCAGCCAGGTATACGAAGCGCCGGAGCGTACCGCCACGGCCTGGCATGAAGCTTTGGAGGCACTGCGCAGCAGCGCCTCCCCGACCCAGGGGTCGGGGCCGCAGTTTTACACCCCGCCGGAGAGCAGCCAGGTCAGCGCAGGGTATAACGACCTGCTGGAAAACGAAGTGATGGCCGCCGCCACCGCCTGCAACCGCAAGGAATGCGCGCGGCTTATCAGCCTGTTCATTGACCGGCTGGGCGAACAGGGCGTGCGCGGGTATGAACGCCAGTTTTATGTACAGCGGCTGGTCAGCGCACTGCTGACGGTAGCCGAAACCGCCGGCCTTTCGGTCAACAAGCTTCTGGCCGACAGGCCCAACAGCCTGTTCGACGCAGTGGGCCGCATCTACCGCACCGAGGAGATGAAAACCTTCCTGATCGAACAGGTGGCCGACCCGGTTATGGAAATGCTCTCCGATTTCCGCCAGAACTCTTCCAGCGAACTGGTCAAAAACGTGATTGCGCTGATCCAAAAGACCGGCGGCGACCTGACCCTGAACGAATGCGCCGAACAGCTCAACTATTCGCCCAGTTATATATGGAAGGTGCTCAAGGCCGAGCGGGACACCAACTTCACCGACCTTGTCAGCCAGCAAAAGATTGAGATGGCCAAGGAACTGCTGCTGACTTCGGACAAAACGGTGGCCCAGGTGGCCGAAGAGCTCCACTATGCGAATGTACAGAATTTCATCCGCTTTTTCAGCCGCGAGGTTGGCATGACGCCGGGCCGGTTCAAGAAAGAACACCAGAGCGGCGCCGCCAAAAAGAAAGCCCGGTAACCCCGCCGGCAGCACTTCTTCATTTTTCCACCGCCTTCATCCCGAAGGCGGTGGCTTTGTTTTGGTCTGCCTGCGCTTTGTAAAAAACGTGTGGCTTTACCCTTGCAAGCGCCCGAACCGCCGCGTAGCGCCTTTGGCAGGGTGCACAAACCAAAGAAGCAGTTTGTATAAAAAACGCACAATCAATGGCAAAATTCCTCGACAATGCGCAAAGGAAGGCAGCGGATAATTCCGGCATGGCGCAAGAGATAATTTTACGATATTCCGCATTATTTTTGGATAAAATCTGCGCGCATTTGATTGTTGACCCCGGCCGGATTCGGTTTTACAATCTATACACAAAGACAGGCGGCGGCCAACGCCGACCTGCGGCTTTACTCCCCTCTGCTTTGCGGCCGGGCCGGCCACGCCGGCAGCCTGGCGCCGGGCCATGGAGCAGGGGGAGCGGCACATGAAAAAGGAGGAAACCCTATGGCAAAGACACTGTCAGCAGATGCGGCGGCCAGTGCCCGGGCCAAGCAGGAAAAGCGCGCGCGCCAGCAGCTGGGCCACAACACCTGGCGCAAGGCGTTCGCCCAGCATTACTGGCTGTACATCCTGATGATACCGGGTATTCTGTATATGCTGATCTTCAACTATGCGCCGATGTTCGGCCTGATCATGGCGTTTGAAGATTTCAGCCCTTACAACGGCAATTCGGCAATCGGCGCGATGCTGCAAAGCCCGAAGGTCGGGTTCCAGAACTTTATCTCGCTGTTTACCGGCCCCGACTTTTGGCGTTTGCTGCGCAACACGCTCGCGATTTCGTTTGCCAACCTGCTGATCGCCTTCCCGGCGGCCATCATTTTGTCGCTGCTCTTCAATGAGCTGCGCTGCAAGTGGTTCAAACGGCTGACCCAGACCATTGTGTACATCCCGCACTTTGTCTCGATCGTCATCGTCGCTTCGCTGACCTTCCAGCTTTTTTCCACAACCGACGGTTTTGTCTACCACCTGCTTGTCCAGATCTTCGGGCGGCAGAACGCGCCGGACGTCCTGTCCGACCCGGATTTGTTTGTCCCGCTGATGGTGGGCCAGAGCCTGTGGAAGGAAACCGGCTACAACACCATCATCTACCTGGCCGCGCTTTCCAGCGTGGATACCCAGCTGTATGAGGCCGCCAAGATTGACGGCGCCGGCCGCTGGCAGCTGATGTGGCATGTCACGCTGCCCGCAATCCGCGGCACCATCGTGCTGATGCTGATTATGAAGGTCGGCGCGCTGCTGAACACCGGTTACGAGCAGATCTTCCTGATGCAGAACTCGATGAACCGCTCGGTTTCGGAAGTGTTCGATACCTACATCTACACCCGCGGCATTGTCAACGGCCAGTATTCGCTGGCAACCGCCGCCGGCCTGTTCAAATCGGTGGTCAGCATGATTATGGTCATCGGTTCGAACAAGGTCGCGAAGATCTTCGGCGAATCCGGCCTGTACTAAGGAGGTGCTGAGCATGACCAACATTCTGCATAAGAAAGACGACGGCACCATCCATGCCACCGGCACGCTGGAAAAGCGCAGCCCCGGCGACCAGGTTGTCCAGGTTTTGATCTACGCCCTGATCGCGCTGATCGCCGTGCTCTGCCTGCTGCCCTTCATCTATGTCATTGCAGGCTCCTTCGCCACAGAGCGCGAACTGACCGAACGCCCGTTCTTTTTGATCCCGCGTGAATTTTCGATCAACGCCTACTCCTACATTTTCAAGGACGGCTCGGTCTTCCGCGGCCTGCGCAACTCGATCCTGGTCACGGTGGTCGGCACGCTGATCAACATGTTTGTTTCCTGCACCATCGCCTACCCGCTGTCCCGCCCGTACCTCAAGGGCCGCAACGGTTTCATCAACATGGTCATTGTGACGATGCTGTTTTCGGGCGGCATGGTGCCGAGCTACATCATGGTCATGAACGTGCTGCATCTGGGCAACACCTACTGGGCGTTGTGGCTGCCGATTGCGATGAACGCCTTCAACATGATCATCATCAAAAACTACTTCCAGAGCCTGCCGATGGAGCTGGAGGAAGCCGCCATCATCGACGGTTCGAACGACCTTTTGACCTTTATCCGCATCATCCTGCCGCTGTCCACCCCGGTGCTCGCTTCGGTCGGTTTGTTCTACGCGGTCAGCCACTGGAACTCCTACTTCAATGCGATGATGTACATCAACAACACCGAGATGGAAGTCATGCCGATCGTTTTGCGGCGCATGGTCTTTTTGACCAACCAGATCGCGCAGGATTCCAACTTTGACTGGGGCGCCTTCGGCCAGCCGCCGGCCAAGAGCGTCAAGATGGCGGTCACCGTTGTCTCGACCATCCCGATGCTCTGCGTCTATCCGTTTGTGCAGAAGTACTTCACCCAGGGCCTGATGGTCGGCTCTGTCAAGGGCTGAGGTTCGCTGCCGCAATCCCACCAACGTTACTGCGCACAGGCCTTGTGCGTGAGATATGAGAATCACAGGAGGCAAAACATGAAAAAACAACTCGCACTCTCGATGAGCGCCGCGATGGCTTTGACGCTGCTCGCCGGCTGCGGCGGTTCGGGCTCCAGCAGCTCGGCGGCCGCTTCGGGCTCCGACACGGCGGAAGCCGCCGCCACCGGTGCGCCCACCATCACCTTTATGATGCCGACCTTCTACGGCACCGAGTTCCAGAACGAGAACTCCGACCAGGTGATCCAGGCTTATACCGATTACACCGGCATCAATGTCGAGTGGCGGCTCGAGGCCAACGACACCTACAAGGACAAGTTCGGCCTGACCCTGATGGACAAGGACAACATGCCGATGGTGCTGACCGCTTCCGGCGCGCTGGACGCCAACATCGTGGACGCGGCCAAGGCCGGCGCGTTCTGGGATCTTTCGCCTTATCTGGAAGACAGCACGGCTTACCCCAACCTGTCCCAGGCAAACAAGGACGTCCTGAAGGGCCTGACCGTCAACAGCCAGGTCATCGGCCTGCCGCGTACCCGTTCGATCGGCCGGTACGGCCTGGCCTACCGCACCGACTGGGCGGAGGCTGTCGGTATCACCGAGCCGCCGGAGACGATTGAAGACGTTTACAACATGCTCTACGCCTTCACCTACAACGATCCCGACGGCAACGGCGTTGACGATACCTACGGCCTTGAGCTTTGCAAATACACCGGCCCGCTGGACGTGATCCAGACCTGGTTCGGCTGCGGCAACGAATGGGTGGAGCAGGACGGCCAGCTTGTGCCGGTCCACCAGACCGCCGAATACAAGGAAGCGCTGGACTGGATGCGCAAGATCTATGAAGAGGGCCTGGTTCGTCCCGACTGGGCGGCTGTTGACACCTCCACCTGGGAAGATGGCTGCAAGACCGGCGAGGCCGGCTGCTTCCTTGACACGATGGACGGCGCCAAGCGCATCTGGAACTACTTCACCGACAACAACGTGACCAGCGTGGTTGATCCTTCCACCACCGCCACCATGACGATGGTCGGCCCCATCGCGAAGGAAGCGGGCGGCGAACCCCACACCCTGGCGACCAGCGGTTACAACGGCTTCTACCTGATCACCAAGGACGGCGCCAAGACCGAAGAGGATGTCAAGAACTGCCTGACCTTCCTGGATAAGATGAACGACGACGCGATGCTGGAACTGGCCGACTACGGCATTGAAGACATCAGCTACAGCCTGAATGAGAACGGCGAAGTCGTGCTGAACCCCGATCTCGACGCTTCCCAGACCCCCAACGCCGGCTTGAACCAGGCGGTCTGCTACATCCCGAACCGCGCCAGCGTGAGCCACCCGCTCGAAAAGCGCGAGAGCCAGCTTCAGTCCGAGGCCTGCGAAGAGGTCAACGAGGCGCACGCCGTCTTCAACCCGGCGCTCGGCTATCTGGCCAACAGCGAGGCCAACGCCCAGTACGGCACCGACATTGAGCTCATCATTGACGACGCCCGCACCCAGTACATCTGCGGCCAGATTGATGAAGCCGGCCTGGATGCGGCCGCCCAGCAGTGGCTGGACCGCGGCGGCAGCGAAGTGATCGCCGAAGTCAACGAGCTGTATCAGGCTGACACCACCAAGTAATTTGTAAAACCCAACAGGCCAAACGCTGCGGCGCCCGGCCCCAGGCGCTGCGGAGCGTAGCTCCGCAGCGCCTTTGTTTTGGGTTCGCGTGTGTGGCGGCGTCTGATGAAGCCGCGCCATGCCGCGAACCCCCGCGGGCGGGTATGGCCCGCCCCTGCGGATTGGGTTTCCTGTTTTCCGCCCCCACTTTTCATTTTTACTGGCGCCGCCCTGTGCGGCGCGCCGAAAGGACAAGACCATGATCCTGACCATTCTTTCGCAGGACGCACATTCCACCACCGTCGGCTGGCCCGCCGTGGCCGGGGCGGCGCGCTATGCCCTGCTTTGGAGCGACCGGTTTTCGGACACGGTCCGGTTCAAAACCGCCGCCGAAACCGCCGAAACGAGCTTTCGCTTCGTCCGCTCAACCCACATCCCCTACTACCTCAAAGCCCGGGCTTTTGACGCCGCCGGCGCTCTCTTAGCCGAAAGCGAGGTGCTGACGACCCCCGTCGCCCGTGTGCTGCGCCCCCAGCTTGAGACGCTCGGCCGTGGGCTTGTCGCACTGCCGGCCAAAAACGGTGTGTTTTTGAGTTGGCGTCTGCTGCGCGGCGAGGTTTCGGGCTATAGCGCCGCCGGCCTGACCGGCACCGATTTCATCCTGTACAAAAATGGCGAAAAACTCGCCGCCGTGACCGATTCCACCAACTACCTGGATCCCGCCGGCACAGCCGGCGACGCCTACGCCGTCGCCCCGGTCGTTGACGGGCGGGAGGGCGCCCCCTGCGCGGCCGTGCGCCCCTGGGCGAACGGCTACCTTGACCTGCCGCTGCAAAAGCCGGCCGACGGCGTGACCCCCGCCGGGGACGCCTTCACCTACCACGCCAACGATATGAGCGTTGCCGATGTTGACGGCGACGGCGAGCTGGAATACCTTGTCAAATGGGACCCTTCCAACTCACAGGATGTCTCCATCAAGGGCTATACCGGCCGCTGCTACATTGACTGCTACAAGCTCGACGGGCAGCTTCTCTGGCGGCTCGATATGGGCCCGAACATCCGCGCCGGCGCGCATTACACCCAGTTCATGGCCTATGACTTTGACGGCGACGGCCGCGCCGAGCTTGCCGTCAAGACCGCGCCCGGCACCAAGATGACCGCCTACGCCCCCGACGGCACGGTGCGCTGGGAGCGCTATATCACGATGCCGCAGGCCGATCTTGACGCCGGGTACAGCCATCTCGACAACTACGTCTGCTCGGCCGAAAGCTACCGCAAGCATCTGATCGACGTCTTTGCGGGCTGGCACGCCCGGGCCGAGGTGATTTCCGGCCAGTGGCCCCAAACGCTCGAGGAATGTTTCGGCATCGCGCCGAAATATTCGTACCCCCTCTCCCGCGATGACGCCGCGGCCCTTGCCGATTATTTTCTCGACGTCTACGCGCCGTCCCGCAGCCCGCGCAACGAGCTGCGCAAGTTTGAGGGCTTTATCTACGAAGGCCCCGAGTACCTGACGATGTTCGACGGCACCGGCGCCGAGCGGGAGACGATCCCCTTCAAGTTCGGCCGGGTGGACGACGGCCTTGCCTGGGGCGACTACGCCTGGCCCCGCATTGAACCCTGCAACCGGGTGGACAGGTTCAATTCCGGCGTTGCCTACCTCGACGGCGAGCGGCCCTACCTGATTGTCTGCCGCGGCTACTACACCCGCGCGACCATCGTCGCCTACGATTTCTTTGCCGGGCACTTCCACGAGGTTTTCAGCGTCGATTCCGGCTTTGTGCCGATGTCCAACCCCTTCAACATTTCCTGCCCCCATGCCGAGATCGGCACCGACCCCGCCTACGGGCTGCTGGCCGGCCAGGGCAACCACAGCATCTCGACCGCCGATGTGGACGGCGACGGCTGCATGGAGATTGTCTACGGCGCGGCCTGCCTGGACCACGACGGCAGCCTGCTCTACTCGAGCTACGGCAATTTGCCCGACGGCCGCCGCGCCAAGTTCGGCCATGGCGATTCGATGCATGTCGCCGACATTGACCCTGATTCGCCGGGGCTTGACATCTTCAACGTCTATGAGGAGGGGGTCAACGCCCCCTACGGCTGGGCGATGCGGGATGCCGAGACCGGCGAGCCGCGCTTCGGCGAATATTTTGAGGGGGACCTTGGCCGCTGCATGATCGGCAAGATCGACCCCGCCACCCGCGGCCTGCAGGTCTGGGTGCAGGATGTGCGGGACTGCCGAGGCAACGTGCTGCCGCTCAAGCCCCCTTCGACCAACATGAAGATCTACTGGGCCGGCGATCTTTCAACCCAGGTGACCGACGGCACCGACTATCTGCACGAGGAAAAATGCGGCGTTGTCAACGACATCACCCACGGCGTCATGCTGCACCCCGAATCCACCGCCACCAACAACGGCACCAAGGGCAACCCCTGCCTGGTGGCCGACATCTTCGGCGATTTCCGTGAGGAACTGCTTGTCCGCAAGGCTGACGATTCGGCAATCCGCATCTATACCTCAACCGACCTGACCGCCCACAAGCTCTTCACCCTGCTGCACGACCCGCAGTACCGCTGCGGCGTGGCCTGGCAGAACAACTGCTACAACCAGCCCGGCTACCCGAGCTTCTACTATGCCTCCGACATGAACTTTGCCGACGTGCTGCCGGCCCTCAAAGCCAAACCGACCGTCTTTCTCGCGGCCGATTCGACGGTGCAGGGCTATACCCCCGACGAAACCCCGCTGACCGGCTGGGGCCAGCAGCTCTGGCGCTGCGCCGGCGGCGCGGCCCTGTGCCGGGCCGATCATCGGGAAGGCTGCCCCTTCCCCCAGGAAACCCGCTACACCCTGCCCGCCCTCGTGATTGACAACTGCGCGATGGGCGGCCGCAGCTCCCGCACCTTCCGGGAGGAAGGCCGGCTTGCGGACATCGAGAGCCAGCTTAAACCCGGCGACTACCTCGTCGTCCAGTTCGGCCACAACGACGCAAACCCCGATAAGCCCGAGCGCTACGTCGCCGCGGCCGACTTCGGCGCCTCGCTGCGGCCCTATCTCGAGGCCGCGCGCAGCCGCGGCGCGCTTCTTGTGCTCGTTTCGCCGATTGCGATGCGCGAATTTGACGAAACCGGCCGCTGCCCCGCGCCCTTTGCGGCCCACCGCGCCGCGATGGCCGCCTTTGCCCGGGAAAACGGCGTGCCCTTCCTCGACCTTGGGGCCGAGACGGCGGCCGCGAACACCGCGGCCGGGCCGCTGCGCACCACAACCTGGTACCGCCAGCTGCCCGACGGCAGCCAGGACAACGCCCACCTGCAAACGGCCGGCGCGCTGCGGTTTGCACGCGCCTTTGTGGCCGCGCTGCACAAAAACACCGACCCGCGCCTTGATCTGCTGCGCGCGGTGTTCCCGCTGTAAAGGAGGTTTTCGCTATGGCAATCGGCGATATTCTGCACAATGAGCGGGCCGAAACGGCCGACCCCTACACCGGCCGGCCGGTCATCCGGCTGACCACCCCGACCCGCACAAGCCACCATATGTACTTCTATAACCGGATGGTCACCGGCGACAGCCGCAAGCTGCTCTACTGCGCCGAGGTTGCGGGCGACCGGCAGCTCTACCTGCTCGACCTCGCCACCTCCGACGCCGTCCAGCTGACCGAAGGCCCGGATCTTGACGATTACGGCGGCATGATCGCGGCCGACGACCGGTCGGTTTTCTACCAGCAGGCCGGCGCGATCTGGCAGCTTGACCTTGCCGCCCTCACCCGCCGCCTTGTCTACCAGGCCGAAGCGGGCTGGAACTGCGGCAACTGGGGCATGAGCGACGACAACCGCTTCCTTGTGATGACCGAGACGCTTGCAAGCTCGCTGCCCGACCTGACCGGCAAAAAGGGGTGGGAGTTTTTCCCGCTGACCTGTGCGGCCAAACCCCGCTGCCGGCTGCGGTACGTCGAGGTTGCCACCGGCAAAGCCCACACCGTGATTGAGGACAACTGCTGGTGGGGCCACGCCCAGCTGCGCCCCGGCGACCCGGATACGATCCTTTTCTGCCACGAAGGCCCCTATGATATGATCGACGCGCGGCTCTGGCTTGTCAAAAGCGACGGCTCCGACTATCACTGTGCCCGCGAACAGCCGAGCGATACGATCGTCACCCACGAGTTCTGGATGCCGGGCGGCGACAAAATCGCCTATGTCTACCGCAAGGCCGACGACGGCAGCACCGAATCGATCCGCATGATGGCCCCCGAGACCCTTGAGGAGGAAGTCTTCATGCCCTGCCTGCCTTACGCGCACTTTATCTGCGATGGCCAGCGCCGGTTCTTCGCCGGGGACTGCCAGGGCCAGGAAACCCCGATCCACCTGCAGGTGCAGGGCGACGGCGGCGCAAAAGAGGTCAAAAACGACTTCATCTACCTTGTCGATATCGCGGCCAAGCAGGAGATCCCGCTGTGCTACCACGGCACGAGCTGGACAACCAAACACGGCACCCCGCAGGACGCCCACCCGCACCCCTGCTTCACGCCGGATGGCCGCGCCGTGCTCTTCACCTCAGACAGGGAGGGCAAGCCCTGCGTCTATATGGCCCCGATCGGCGACCTGGCCGACGCGCGCGGTTGACATTGGCGGCAAACGCGGTATAATCAGGGCAAACCTGCCATTTTGCAGAAAGAGAGGCATCCGTGTATGGAATATCCTGCACTCAAAAATGTATACACCTGCTACCCCGGCGGCAAGCACAAGGCGCTGACCTTCAGCTTTGACGACGGCTGTGTGGAGGACCGCCGCCTGGTTGCGCTGTTCAACCAATACAGCGTCAAGGGCACCTTCAACCTCAACGCCGGCCTGCGGATGGAGAGCCACCTCCCGCAGGAGGAATGGGCCGAGACCTATAAGGGCCACGAGGTCGCCTGCCACACCTACCTGCACCCGACGATCGAGCGCAGCCCGCTTGACCAGGTGGTGCGGCAGGTGCTGGAAGACCGGCTGGCGCTGGAACAGCTGGTCGGCTACCCCGTGCGCGGGCTCGCCTACCCCAATGGCAGCTGGACGCCGGAGATCGCGGCTGTGCTGCCGGCGCTCGGCATCCGGTACGCGCGGGTGGTCGGCGATACGCACGATTTCGGCATCCCGCACGATTTCATGACCTGGAAATCCACCTGCCACCACACCCACAACCTGCTGGCCGACGGCGAGCGTTTCGCCAATTTGTATAAAACGCAGTATTTGTACCTGATGTATGTCTGGGGCCACGGGTTCGAGTTCACCTGCGAAGAGGACTGGCAGATGATGGAGGATTTCCTCAAGATGGTCACGGCCAAAAACGACACCTGGTACGCGACCAACATTGAGGTCGTCGATTACTTCGACGCCGCCAAACGCCTGCAATACACCGCCGCGGCAGACGCCGTCTACAACCCCAGCGCCCAATCGGTCTGGATTGAGGTTGACGGCCGGCACATCGAAGTGCCGGGCGGGCAGCTCGTGAAGCTGTAAAATTGATGGATTGATCCCATACGCCGCGCCCCCGCCCAGGGATTTTCCGGGCGGGGGCGCGGTTTTTATATCAGCCTTCCATTTTCTCGCAATCCCTCCCCATTGCTTCCCACCTTATTTTGGGGTACAATACAAAGGTACACCCAAACATCCCGCGCCGCTGCGGCGCATTGCGAAAGGAGCGATTTTATGGGTATTTATTCTTCGGTGGATCAGCTGATCGGCGGCACGCCGCTGCTGGAACTTTGCCGGCTGGAACGTCAGCTTGACCTGGGCGCCCGGGTGCTCGTCAAGCTTGAGAGCTTCAACCCCGGCGGTTCGGTCAAAGACCGGGTGGCCAGGGCCATGCTGGACGACGCCGAAGCTTCGGGCCGGCTGGCTCCGGGCGGCACGATTGTGGAACCGACTTCCGGCAATACCGGCATCGGGCTGGCGAGCGTGGCGGCCGCGCGCGGCTACCGGGTCGTCATCGTGATGCCCGAAACGATGAGCGCCGAGCGCCGCGCCCTGATGCGGGCCTACGGCGCCGAGCTGGTGCTGACCGAGGGCGCGCGCGGCATGGCCGGCGCGATCGAGAAGGCCAACGAACTTGTGAACGAAATTCCCGGCGCGATTCTGGCCGGCCAGTTTACAAACCCCGCCAACCCCGCCGTGCACGAGGCGACAACCGGCCCCGAGATCTGGCGTGACACCGAGGGCAACGTTGATCTCTTCGTTGCCGGCGTTGGCACCGGCGGCACGATCACCGGCGTGGGGCGGTATCTCAAGCGGCAGAACCCGGCCGTGCGGGTTGTCGCGGTGGAGCCGGCGGCCAGCCCGGTGCTTTCGGGCGGGCAGGCCGGGCCGCACCCGCTGCAGGGCATCGGGGCCGGGTTCGTGCCCGAAATCCTCGATACCGAAATCTACGATGAGATCCTGACCGCCTCCGGCGAGGACGCCTGCGCCGCGGCCCGGCTGCTCGGCCGCAGCGAGGGGGTGCTGGCGGGCATCTCCTCCGGCGCGGCGCTGTGGGGCGCGCTGACCCTGGCCCGCCGCCCCGAAAACCAGGGCAAAACCATTGTCGCCCTGCTGCCCGATACCGGCGAGCGGTATCTTTCGACGACGCTGTTCGGCTGACAAAACAGCCAAGCGACATGAATCTGTAGAGAATGTTTCTATCGAAGCGGGCGTTCGCGGCGCGGCAAGGTTCCCCGGGCGGGATGAATCCCGCCCCTACGCATGAATTTTGCGCCCATCACCATCCTTGCGGTGTGGCGACCATGTTCGCCACACCGTAGGGGGCGGCGTCCTCGACGCCCCGCGGACGTTCGCGGCGCGGCGGGGTTGCCGGGCCGATGCAAGCATCGGCCCCTACGGGCGGCGCGATATTGGTTCGCATCCAAACCGGAAACGCGCACCCCGGCAGGGTTTCGGCGGGATGGGGGCATCCCGCCCTACGGTCTCAACCGTTTATCACCCTCTTGCCATTATTTTTTTGAGCGCGCCGTCAGGCGCGCGATCCACCGCAATTCCTAATTTTTCCCCCACACAACAAAAGCCGCCCGGGGTGTCCCCCGGGCGGGCGGTTCATAGTATCATCAATTCCTTCGGCCTGTCGTCCAGCCATCGCCAAATCCGCAGCCGTTTTTAACCCGCGGCGCTTTCACCGGTGTTGGCGCTGCTTTCTCCGAGGCTCACGGTGTAGGTGGCCATGCGGCCTTCGCGCTCGATCTGCAGCTCGACGGTATCGCCAATCTCCTTGGTTTCCAGGTAGCTGGTCAGGTCCTGGCCGGTTGTGACCGAGTTGCTGTCCACCGAGACAATCCTGTCCCCGGCCTGCAGGCCGGCCTGGTCAGCGCCGCCGCCCGGCGTGACCTGGATGATATAGACGCCGTAGTTTGAAACGCCGTATTGGTAGGCCGTCTGTGCATCGTTGATATCCAGGATCATGACGCCCAGCGCCGGCCGTGCGACATAGCCGTTCTCAATCAGCTGGGTTGCGATGTCCATCGCATCGCTGATCGGGATCGCGAAGCCCAGGTTCTGGGAGACTGCGCCGCTGCTTGTGGTGGTCGAACCGCTGGCGTTGACAATGCCGATCAGTTCGCCCTTGCCGTTGAACAGGCCGCCGCCCGAGTTGCCCGGGCTGATGGCCGCGTCGGTCTGGATCAGGTTCATCTCGTTGCCTTCGACCTCGACCGCACGGTTGACCGCGCTGACGATGCCGTCGGTGACAGTGCCGCTCAGCGTGCCCATCGGGTTGCCAACCGCAACGACCGTCTCGCCGACGGCAAGGTTATCCGAGTTGCCGAGGGTCGCGGCGGTCAGGCCGGTCGCGTCGATCTTGATGACCGCAATGTCGGAACTTGAATCCGAACCGACAATCGTCGCCGCGTGTTCGGTGCCGTCATTGAGTTCGACGGTGATCGTGTTTGCACCGCTGACAACATGGGCGCAGGTCAGGATATAGCCGTCCTCACTGATGATGACGCCGGAGCCTGCGCCGCTCTGCACATAGCTGCCGAACCAGCTGTTGGTGGAGACCATCTGCTCGGTTGTGATGGCGACAACCGTGGGCTGCACGGCCGCGCTGATATCGACAAGGCTCATCTCCTCGCCGCCGGCGCTGCCCTGGTTTTCAGCGGTAGCCGTGTCGCTTTGCGCCACCTGCTGCACAACCACCTGGCTGCGGCCCAGGCCCAGCGCGTTGCCGGCCGCCGTGCCGATCAAGCCGCCGCCAAAGCCGAGCACCACAACCCCGATGCCGGCCACAAGGCGCAGCGCAACCTTTTTGCCGCCGCCGCGGCGTTTGGGCGCAGGGTTCGGGGCGGCGCCGGGGGTATGGCCGGCGGGCGGCGTGGGGCCGCCGGGGCCGGCCGGGTCAGCATAGCTGTGGAAGCTTGCGCCGGTTTCCGGCTGCTGCGCTTCGCCGGCAGGCTGGCTGCCGGACGCGGTGGAATAATCGGTGCGGGCGGTGTTGGCGGTGTTCATGCCGCTGCTGCCCACGTTGGGGTAGCCGCCTTCCTGCCGGGTGGGTTGGTCGGATGCGGCCGGCTGGCCGCTGCCCGCCGGGCCGCTATTTTGCGGGCTGTTGTACAGGCCCGAGTAATCGTATTCGCTCATGATTCAGCACTCCTTTAAAATTCCGAAATCGGGGGGCGAAGGGGGCCGCCCTTGGCACTCTTCCGTTCGGATTGCTATCAGTATACCCGCAAATTGTGAAATTGGTTTTGCTTGCCCGTGAAACAAATGTGAAAGCGCGCCATTTTTCCGCCCGGCAGGGCTTGACAGCCCCCCGGCCGCCCACTATGATACAACACAGAACACAAAGGGAGGGCTGCGGCATGGAACTGCGCCGCGAAGGACCGGACACGGTTTTGTACAAAGAAGGGCAGGCGATCGGCCGCGGGCGGCTGGAAGGCGGGCTTTGGCTGTGGATAGACCCCGCCTGGCGGCAGCGCGGGTACGGCAGTTTCCTGGCAAAGGGGCTGCTGCGGGCGGCCGGCGGTTTTGACCCGCAAACCGCGACCGATTTTTGGGCCGAAGCCCCGCGGGATGCAGCCGGCGAAGCGCTGCTGCGGAAATTCGGCTTTGCGCCCGGGGCCGCAGGGCGCTGGCGGCGGCAGCGCGTGCCGGATCTTTCGGCCGTGGCGCTGTGCCACCGGATGCTTGCGGCGCAGGCAAAACCGGGCGGGGCCTACCTGGACGCCACCTGCGGCAACGGGCACGACACGCTGTTTTTGTGCAAACTGGCCGGGCCGGGCGGCCGGGTGCTGGGGCTGGACATCCAGCCCCGGGCCGTCGAGGCAACCAACGCCCGGCTGGCGGCGGCCGGGTGCGCGGAGGTTGGGCGGGCCGTGCTTGGCGACCACGCCGCGCTGCTGGATTTTGTTGCGCCCGAAAGCCAGGACGGCATTGTCTTTAACTTCGGCTGGCTGCCCGGCGCCGACCACGCCGTACACTCCACAGCCGGGGCCAGCGTGCAGGCGCTGAAAGCCGCGCTCACGGCGCTGCGGCCGGGCGGGCTGCTGGCCGCCGTGCTGTACAGCGGGCGGGTCATCGGCAGCGATGAAAAGCAGGCCGCGCTGGCGTTTTTCCGCGCGCTGCCGCTGACACAGTATACCGTGCTTGTCTGCGAATTTGCCAACTGGGCCGATACCGCCCCGCTGCCGGTGTTTGTCTGGAAAAAGCCCGCGGGCAGCCGCTAAAGTTGCCCGCGGGGGAAAGTTTTGGGAATAATGGCAGAGTCGCCGGGCCGCGCGCCCTTACCGCTTCACCGGCGCGGTTTTGGCGGCGAGCCAGGCCTTTTCTTCTTCATTCAGCCGGGGGGCCAGCGTGTCATACACGCGCTGGTGGTATGCATTGAGCCAGGCAATCTGCGGGCCGCTGAGCTCCTCAACAAGCACCGGGGCGGTATCGATCGGCACAAGGGTCAGCGGTTCAAAGGCGAGCCAGTTGCCGTACTGGTTGGAACCGGCCGAGACACATTCAAGCTCGTTCTCAATGCGGATGCCGACAAGGTCGGTTTCATAGACGCCGGGCTCATCGGTGATGGTCATGCCGGGCTTGAACACAACGCCGTTGTTCGGCCGCACGCTCTGCGGGCCCTCATGCACGGTTGAGATATAGCCGACGCCGTGGCCGGTGCCGCAGCGGTAGTTGATCTTGTGCGCCCAGAGCGGCCCGCGGGCAAAGCTGTCGATCGCAAAGCCGGTGCAGTAGTCAAGGAACACCGCCCGCGCCATATCGATATGGCTCTGCAACACCCAGGTATAGTAGCGGCGCTCGTCGTCGGTCAGCGGGCCGACCGGGTAGGTGCGGGTAATATCGGTGGTGCCGCAGTCATACTGGCCGCCGTTGTCCACAAGCAAAAAGCCGTGCGGCTCAATCTTGGAATTCGTCTCGCCTTCGGCGTGGTAGTGCATCATTGCGGCGTTGGGGCCCCAGGCCGCAATCGTCGGGAAGCTGTCGTCAAAATAGCCGGGCTGTTCGCGGCGGCGGTTCTGCAGCATCTTCTCGATGTCGGTTTCATAAAGGGTACGGCCTTCGGCGAGCGCACGCTCAAGGTCCATCTCAAACCGGACGAGCGCAACGCCGTCGCGGATATGGCATTCCCGGATATTGGCAAGCTCGGTTTCATTTTTCACGCCTTTGCGCGCCGTGATCGGGTCGGCGCCGGGCAGCGCGGTCAGGTGGGGGTTTTCCTCAATCGCGGCAACCAGGCCGTAGTTGGTTGCGGCTTCCTCGATGAGGACGGTCTCCTCCTTCTCATACCCGCGCAGGCAGGGCAGGAAATCATCATACGGGCGGATCGCAACGCCGTTTTCGGCCAGCGCAGCCGCGTCGGCTTCGCTCAGGCGGCCTTCGGCCAAAAACAGCGTGCAGTCCTCCTTCGAAAGGAAGGCGAAGGCAACGGCAAGCGGGGTGCAGGGCAGGTCCCGCGCGCGCAGGTTCAGCAGCCAGGCCACGCTGTCCAGCCCGGTCACGGCCAGCGCCGTCGCGCCGGCTTCGGCGAGATCCTCCCGGATCTGGGCGATCTTTTCGGCCGGGGTCATGCCGCACTGCGCTTTGGTCAGCAGCGTGCAGGGGGTGTTGGGCAAAGCCGGCCGTTCCGACGCCCAAAGCGGGCTGACGACATCCTCGCTGCGCAGGTTTGCGCCGGCTTTTTCAAGCGCTTTGCGGTAGGCGCGCACCGTTTTGGCCGGCACGCAGCTGCCGTCCAGCAGCAGCGTCTGGCCGGCCGTGAAGTGCGCGGTCAGGTATTCTTCCACCGTCGGCACGCCGGCCGCGCCGCTGTGCATGCAGGCGATCTCGGTGCCGGCCAGCTGCCGGTCGCCCTGCACATAGAACCGGCCGTCCACCCAGAGGGCGCTGGCCGATGGCGTTACAACAAGGGTCGCGTTTTCGCCCGTAAACCCGGTGAACCAGGGCAGGGCGTTGTAATAATCGGGCAGGTATTCGCTGCTGTGGGGGTCGCTGGTCATCAGCAGCACGCCGTCGGCGCCGGCCGCTTTGGCGGCTGCGCGCAGAGCGGCGATTTTTTCGTTGACAGTCATGGGTATCTTCCTTCCTGCATAGGCGGCGGGCCGGGCAAGCCGCCGTTCCGCCGTGATTTTGCACAAGTTTATTCTAGCACGTTTTGGCAAAAGGTCAATATGCCGGCGCGGGGGCGCCGGCGCCGAGGCGAGGGTAAAATTTTTCCGCATTTTTCACGCCCAGCCACTGGCCGGCGGGCAGCGGTTGTGGTATTCTTAAAGTTAAGATTATAGGGTTTTGCGTTTCGATAAGGCGGATTGGCGGCAAGGGCGCACCACATCCAAACTCTCAACCCTCAACTCTTTCAAAAACGGGAGGCTGTTGCAATGACTACGACATTTGACGCGGCGCGCTGCACGGTCGGGCTGGAGCTGGGCTCCACCCGGATCAAAGCGGTGCTGCTCGGGCCGGACCATACCCCGCTGGCCCAGGGTGACCATGTGTGGGAAAACCGGCTTGAAAACGGCGTTTGGACCTATTCCGAAGCCGATATCTGGGGCGGCGTACAGGCGGCCTGGGCCGCGCTGGCGGCCGATGTGCAGGCCAAATTCGGCGCACCGCTTGCCGATGTCGGCTGCATTGGCATTTCGGCCATGATGCACGGGTACCTGCCGTTTGATGAATCCGGCAGCCTGCTGGTGCCGTTCCGCACCTGGCGCAACACCATCACCGGCCCCGCCGCCGAAGCGCTGACCGCGGCCCTGCATTTCAACATTCCGCAGCGGTGGAGCGTCGCGCACCTCTACCAGGCGATGCTCAACCGCGAAGAACACCTGCCCCGCCTGGCCTTCTTCACGACGCTGGCCGGCTATGTCCACTGGAAGCTGACCGGGCAAAAAGTCCTCGGCGTTGGGGATGCTTCGGGGATGTTCCCGATCGATTCGGCCGCCGGGGATTACGACGCCGCGATGCTTGCAACCTTTGATGCAATGGCGGCCGAAGCCGGCTACCCTGTGCAGCTCAAAACCCTGCTGCCGCAGGTGCTGCTTGCCGGGGCCGACGCCGGCGCGCTGACCGCCGAGGGCGCCAAACTGCTGGACCCGACCGGCACGCTGCAGCCCGGCGCGCGGTTCTGCCCGCCCGAGGGCGACGCCGGCACCGGCATGGCCGCGACCGATTCGGTTGCGCCGCGCACCGGCAACGTCAGCGCCGGCACAAGCATCTTCGCGATGGTCGTGCTCGAAAAGCCGCTCGCCCATGTTTATGCCGAGCTTGACCCGGTCACGACGCCGGACGGCGCGCCGGTCGCGATGGTGCACTGCAACAACTGCACGAGCGACCTGAACGCCTGGGTTTCCCTGCTCGGCGAGGCCGCCGCGCTCTGCGGGGCCAAGGCCCCTGCCGGCGAGCTGTTTACAAAGCTCTTCAGCCTCTCGCTTTCGGCCGAGGCCGACGCCGGCGGGCTGATCCCGGTCAACTATTACTCGGGCGAGGGCGTCACCCACTTTGACGCCGGGCGTCCGCTGCTGGTGCGCCGCCCCGAAAGCCGGCTGACCCTTGCGAACTTCATGCGCGGGCAGATTTATTCGGCAATGGCGACGCTGGCGATCGGGCTTGACCTGCTGCATGGCGAGGGCGTTGCGATGGACAGCCTGACCGGCCACGGCGGGCTGTTCAAGACGCCGGGGGTGGCGCAGCGGTACCTGGCCGCCGCGGCCGGCGCGCCGGTCAGCGTGCTGGAAACCGCCGGCGAGGGCGGCCCCTATGGCATGGCGCTGCTGGCAGCCTACGCGCTGCACCGCGCCGAAGGGGAAACGCTGGCAAGTTACCTGCACAACCGGGTATTTGCAAACGCCCCGCGCCAGACCCTTGCCCCCGACGAAACCGACGCCGCCGGGTTTGCCGCTTTCCTGGCCCGCTACCGCGAAGCCCTGGAAGTAGAGCGCACAGCGGTGGAGAAGGTGTAAGGGGTCGGGCCCGCAGCCAAACCATCCCCTAAACAAACCCAGCCGCACGCCTTTTTCCGGCGTGCGGCTGTTCTCATTCTGCAATTCTGTCCCGCGGGCGGTTATTCCGTTTTGCCCCGCCGGCGGTTGCGGCGGTCGCGCAGGAAGTAATAGACGGCGGCTTCCACCAGCAGCATCCCGGCGTCCAGCAGGATATACGCGGTCATGGACAGTTGCTGCCTGTTAAAATAACCGGAGCTGTACGTTTCCGCCAGGTGCTGCCCCTGGGTCACGGTGACCGTATCTTCACCCGGGAAATTCGGCGTTGTGAATGTATAGGGGCTTTCGCTGACCGGTATCAGGAAATCTTTGTTTTTCTCGATCCGGTAGCGCGGCAGGGCATAATTCCACTCCACCCGCACGGCACGGGTCTCACCGGCGGCGTTGCGGTAAAGCACCCAGCCCGGGTCAACGCTGCCCATCCTGCTGCCGGCCTCGACAAGCGGCCCGGCCACATCCAGAATCTCACAGCCGGCGAACTCCGGCAGCTCGGCCACGGCTTCCGGCGTGAGCGGGGCGTCGTGGGTGTGGATGAAAAACGCCTGAAATGCCAGGATCAGCACGAAGTTGATCGGCACGAGCAGAAGCAGCCACAGATACCGCAGCGGCCCGGCCGGATTCGCATAATGCCTGCCGTTCGATTTTTCGTTTGCCACAGGGATTCCTCCTTTTTGTCTGCCACAGCCTATTCGTACAGCCGAATCCGCCCCATCGGAATCGCCCTCCCATCGTCTTTTCTTCATTATAGAGTTGCCTTTGCGCCGCCGTCAAGCGCCGCGGGGCAAAAAGTTGTAAATGTTTGCAAAACCCCGGCAGCCCGCCGGGGGAAAGGCGGGGCCGGGGCTTTGCAGCTGGGCAGAGTATGTTCAGTAAATATTGCCGTAGGGATCGCAGGTCAGGGTAATGTCAACCGGGATCGTGGTGCTGCCCGAGATGGTGGCGCTCAGATACGCGGTCGCGCCGCTGGTGTAGACACTTTCACCGCTGTAGCTCCAGCCTGAGGCCACCCAGTGGCTGCTGGAGGCGTTGGTTGCGTGTGCGGTGATACCGTCATACGTAAAATTTGCATTCAGCGTAACGCTTCCTACACGCACATTGCCGTTATAGCAATCTACCGTACGCTGTGCACCAATACCGCTACGCTGAACCACGCTATTGACAGTAACCGTATCAACGATCGTAATTCCATTTTCAAGTGTTTCGACAGATACAGTCCTTGTTTGTACTCCTTTAGGTTCTGCCGCAAGAACTGAAACGTTCAGACAAACCGCCACCATAATTGCGGCCAAAAGAGAAAAAACTTTTTTCATCTTAGTCTTACACTCCTTATGAAACATTCACTGGAGGGGTGGGGGTGGGAAGTAGTTCTGCTATTTCATCCGCAGTCAACACGCCTTCCGAATCATCGTAATACAAAATATTAGTCGTTTTCTTCACCGTAATAATCGCCACACCGTTCGTCACATAAAAGAACACGACAATCCCGGCCTGCACCGCAATCACCAGCACAACCGCCGCAATGCCCAGCCGACGGCGGCGCTGCCTGCGCTTGCGCCAGCTTTCAACTTCCTCGGGCGGAAGGTTCTCCATAAACTGCGCGGCGGTCGATTCCGGCGTGCCGAACTGTTCCAGGCAAGCGGTATAGTCTGCATCCGGGTTTTCGGCGGCAAACTCTTCCAGCGATTTCCGCGCAAAGGCCTCAAACTCCCGCCGGCGGGCCGGGCTGCATACCAACCGGGCCTCGGCCTGCCGCAGATAGCGCCGCAGGTCTTTTTCGGTCATACCTGCTTCTCCTTGCTTACTCGTTTCCATAGAGTTTTCCGTCCTGCGCCAGCAGGGCATTGATTGCGCCGGTCATCAGGGCATACTGCTCCCGCAGCTGGGCCAGATAGGTCCGGCCGGCTTCGGTAATGGCCAGATAGGCGCGGGCGCGGCCGTCCACAATGCGTTTCTCCTGTTCGACGATGTAGCCGTGATCCTGCAGGCGGTAGACCGCCAGATACAGGGTGTTGAAGGTCAGCACGCCGTCGGTCAGGCGGGCGATCTCCTGCATCATCTCATAGGAGTACATGGTTTTTTGGCGTAGCATGAACAAGACCAGCATCTCGGTGGTGGCCTTCTTCATTGCGTCCTTCATTCCCTGTGGGGTGCCGCTGCGCGCGGCGCTGCTTACTTTCTGTTCCATTTTCTACCTTGCAAGGAGCCCCCAAAGCGGTGAACAGAACACCTTCACCGTTTTGGAAACACTTCGTTAACGTAGTTTTACTATACCACACTTTATCGAGGTTTGCAACACCTTCAACAAATATTTTTTCATCTTTTTATATGTTATGGAAAAACATATAGCTTGTTATTGACAAGTGCATTTCGATGTGTTAGTCTGGGCACAGAAGGAAATGCCATGGCAACCCTTTCCCTGTGCCGCCCGTCGTCGGCCGCGCCGGACGGCGCCCGCCCTTTCACTTTCAAACCTTCGGTGAAGTGATCCACTTTTTGATTTCTTCCTTTTCCCCTAATCGTCCAAAGGCCCTGCCGGGGAACCGGCGGGGCCTTTGGACAACTTCACAAGAACATTTACAACCTTTCTCCCTTTTGATGAAAACTACGCTGTTTCATTGACAAAGCCAACCAGCCATGTTATTGTGAAAATGATAACGATGTTGAATTTGAGAAAGAAGGTGTCTCTATGTCCCGCTCTTCCTCCCCTGAACCGGCGCACAGCCCCACCGGCGGCAAAGCCGGCCGCTGGCGGGCCTACCTGCTGCGCGTGCTTGTCTTTGCGCTGGTGTTCGCCATCTTGAACGCCGTGGCCGTGCTTGCCACGCCGCCCGACCGGGTGCTGGCCTGGATGTCGCCGGACGGTGCGCCCAATACCGGTTACTTTGACCCCAGCCATCTCGACAACAAAGAGTTTTGGACAAGCCTTTCCTATACGCGCTATGATGAAGGTACGCCCGTCGTGCAGACCACCATCCAGCGTTCTTTCTTCGGGCATTGTGCTGTCACGCAGCAGACGGGCGGCGAGACCACCGTGCTGACCGGCGGCCTGCTGGGCAACCGTACCGCCCGGATGTCTCAGACAACGCCGGGCAGCAACCCGATCGCCCGGTATCTGAACGAAGGCAAAGCAGAAAATGAACGCTTTACCGTCCGCCTTTCGAACGACCACCGCGATAAAATCACAAGCATTTCCATCCAGGGCCCCGGCGATGCGCCGATCTCCTACATTGTTTTGGAACGTTCTACCGACGATCACGCCGCCGTAGAGACCCAGATCATCGAAACCGCGGACGGAACCACGCAGTTCCGCACCTACGAATACGACGAATCCGGCGCGCTGCGCCGCACCCAGGACCACGATGCCGACGGCAATCTGCTGTCCTACGCCGAATACACCGGGGAATCCAACCGTCGCACCGCCACCCTGTACACCGCGGACGGAACCCCGGCCGGCTCGGTCGAAACCGAGTACGATCTTTTCGGGCGGCTTCGGCAGCGCAACCTCTACAACATAAACGGCGCCTGCCTGCAAAGCGAGGTGTTCCACCACCGCTTTTGGGAGCGTTACGGCAGCCTGACCGGGCTGTTTTTCCTGATTATTGCGGTCTGCTTCTCGCTCTGGGCCGCCGGCAACGTACCGGTTCCCGGCTCCCCGCGCAAACCAAAACGCTAAAGCAAGAAAGGTGGTTCGTATGCGTACCCTGCCCTGTCTGTCCGCCGTTTTGCTGGCTGCTGCGCTGGCCGG
>NBJMR02800__coassemble_1318_pt1 | contig 79790 bp, 79 predicted proteins | sample NBJMR02800__metabat2_low_PE_045 | metagenome-assembled genome bin NBJMR02800 | reverse complement strand
CCCCCCTTGCCTTCCGCCCCATTTTCTGCGATAATAAGGGCGTATCTGATAAATCCAAAGTGCTGGGGATTATCATATACACCCAAGAAAGAAAGCTGCTCCCCCGCTTCTTTTCCGCCATCCTCCCGCATACCCTGCCAGGGGGTGGTGGTATGTTTGGGATTTTGGCGGTGTTTGTGCAGGCGGCGGCCGGGCAGATTGCTTACCTGGCGCTGCGGCTGGAGAGCGGCAGCTTTCCGCGCCCGCTGCACCCGGCGGAGGAACAGGCCGCCTTTGCGGCGCTGCAGAACGGCGACGCTGCCGCGCGGGACCGGCTCATCAGCCACAACCTGCGGCTGGTGGCCCATGTGGTGAAAAAATACTACGCCGTCGGCGGCAGCGACGACCTTATCAGCATCGGCACGATCGGGCTGATCAAGGCGGTGGATACCTACAACCCGGCGCGGCGGGTGCGGTTTGCGAGCTACGCTTCCCAGTGCATCGAAAACGAAATCCGTATGCATCTGCGCCGCATCCGGCGCGAAGGGACGACGACCTCGCTGCAGGAGCCGATCGAGGCCGGCGACGGCGGGCTGACTGTTGCCGATGTGCTGCCCGACGATTTTGTGATGGAAGAACACTGCGAGCAGACCGACGCCGCCCGCCGGCTGCGGGCGCTGGTGGCGGCGCTGCCCGCCCGCGACCGCGAGCTGCTGGCGCTGCGCTATGGCCTGGACGGCCGCGCCCCGATGACCCAGCGGCAGGTGGCCGCGCGGTTCGGGATCAGCCGCAGCTATATTTCGCGGCTGGAAAAGCGGGCGCTGGCCAGTTTGGCGGATTCTCTGCGGCAGGGCTGATTTTTGCTGCCCGGCGTGCCCGGGAAGGGGCTACCCATGCTACCATTTTCAGAACCTTGGCGGACTGCGCTCTGGCTTTGTGCCGGCGCGGCCGCCTTTTTGTTTGGCGAGCGGCTTGCCATCCGCTATGGCGCCGGGGCGCTGGCGCGGCGGTGGGTGGGGCTGCCGGCCGGCGGGCTGGTTGCGCTTGGCTGCGCCGCGCGGTTTGGCGGCGTGCAGGCCGTGCTGGCGCTCATCGCCTGCGCGCTGCTCTACGCGCTGGGGCGGGTTGACGCGGCCACGCTGGTGCTGCCCGACCCACTCTGCGCCCTGCTGGGGCTTTTGGCGCTGCCGTGGGTGCTGGCAGCCCGGCTCGGCGGTGCGGCCTGGGGGCCGCTGCTGTTCGAGCACACAGTCAGCGCGGTGACGGTCAGTTTGCCGCTGGCGCTGCTGCGCCGGGTCTGGCCCGGCTGCCTTGGCGGCGGGGACGTCAAGTTTCTGGCGGCCGCGGGGCTGTGGCTCGGCTGGGCGGTTGTGCCGGCGTTTTTGCTGGCGACACTTGCGGCCGGGGCCTGGTCTGTGGCCGGGGTGGCTGCCGGCCGGCTGCGCCCCGGCGTGCAGTTTGCGTTCGGGCCGTTCCTGTGCGCCGCAGCGGTGGTCGCACTGTTTGGGAGCGAAGAGTTCATCGGCTGGTTTTACGGCGGGATGCTCTGAATACAGCCCGGCTTAACCGGCGTTCAGCTTTTTCTGACCGGCGCTTAACCACACCTCGCTTGTGAGCGCGGCCGGAACGCGGTAGAATAAGGGCAAGGCCGGCCGATGTCTGTTAGAAACAATAGAGAATGAATAACCATGACTTGTTTTTCTCAAAAGCAAAGCGAGGTAGACCATGAGCCAATTACAGATCGGCGCGAATATTGCCGCCCGCCGCCGCGCCCGCGGGCTGACCCAGGAACAGCTGGCCGCCAGGCTCGGGGTGAGCGCCCCGGCCGTGAGCAAGTGGGAGACGAACAGTTCCTACCCCGATATCACGCTGCTCTGCCCGCTGGCGCGGGCGCTGGGCTGCCGGGTGGACGAGCTTTTGCAGTTCACCCCCGCCCTGACCGAAGCCGAAGCCATCGACCATCTCAACGAGATTCTGCACACCGCACTGACCGGCGACCTGACCGCCGCCGAAGCCGCCCTGACCGCCCTGGTGCAGGAATACCCCGACTGCGCCGCGCTGCAATACCAGGCCGCGATCGGCTGGTCGGCGTTTCAGGTTTTCTTCCCCACTGCCGACGCCGAAGCACGCGCCCGCTGGCAGCGCAGCGCTGTGGAACTGTGGCAGGCGCTGCACGCCGGGCCTGACCCGGCCCTGGCCCAGTACGCGGCCAACCAGCTGGCCTCCCACGCGATCGCCGCGGGCGAGCTGGACGAAGCCGAGCGCTATTTGCAGGAGCTGCCCGAGCAGGTGGTGGACGCATCCCTCAACCGCTACCAGCTGCAGCTCAAGCGCGGCGATCCGGACGCGGCGCGGGCCACGCTGCAAAAGCGGCTGTACGCGGTGGTTTCGCAGAGCATCACGCTGCTCTCGGCGCTTGACTCCCCCGCCGTGCTGCCCGAACCCGAACGCCGGCTGGTTTTGGCCGATGCCTTCCGGCAGATGGCTGCGACCTTCGGGCTGCTGGATTCAAGCGGGCTGCTGCGGGTGGAGCCGCTGCTGGCGCTGGGCCGGGTGGAGGATGCCGCCGCTGCGCTGGAAGAATACGTCGCGGTATTGACCGGCCCGCTGCCCCAACCGAACCCGGCGCTGTTTGCCCCGACGCTGTCGATGCGGGACGGCGCGATGTCCGACGACCCTGACCTTGGCGCGCTGCGCCGGATGCTGCGCCGCCAGCTGCTGGAGGAACCGGCTTACGCCGCGCTGCGAGAGAACCCCCGCGCGATGGCGGCGCTGGAAAGGCTGGGAAGTTGAGAGGTAAGAGTTCAGGGTACAGAGTTTTGTAAAGACTCTATACCCTATCAAAAAAAGCAGCCAGCCGCCTCTTCGGTGAGGCGGCTGGCTGTTTGGGTTTCGCTATTTCCCGGAACGGCTGCCGGGATTCGGGCGCTTACTGGGCGCTCTTGATGGCGCGGATCTGCTTGATGAGTTCGGGCACAACCTTGAACAGGTCGCCGACGAGGCCATAGGTGGCCACATCAAAGATCGGGGCGCCTTCGTTCTTGTTGACTGCGATGATCGTCTCGGAATCCTGCATACCGGCGATGTGCTGGATCGCGCCGGAGATGCCGAGCGCGACATAGATGCGCGGATGGACGGTCTTGCCGGTCTGGCCGACCTGGTGATCGGCCGAGAGCCAGCCCGCGTCGGTCACGGCGCGGGAAGCGCCCACAACGCCGCCAAGCAGGCCGGCGAGCTCTTCGGCCAGCGCAATGCCCTTTTCGGGGTCGGCGCTGATGCCGCGGCCGACCGAGACGACAACGTCGGCGCCGATCAGGTCAACGAGCTTCTTGGCGCTCTTCTGGATGTCGAGGATTTCGACATGGATGTCCTCAGCCGTCAGGGCCGGGGTGATCTTCTCAACGACGGTCTTCTCGGCGCCGGCTTCGTCAAACGGCTGGGTCTGCATAACGCCGGGGCGCACGGTGGACATCTGCGGACGGAAGCGCGGGCAGATGATGGTGGCCATCAGGTGGCCGCCGAAGGCCGGGCGGGTCATCTTGAGGTTGGTGTTTTCCTCAAACTTGGTGTTGTCCACATCGATGTTCGAGGTTTCGCGCAGGAAGTTCTTGTACTTCTCGACATCGACATCGAGGTGGGTGCAGTCGGCGGTCAGGCCGGTGTGCAGGCGGGCCGCGCAGCGCGGGCCAAGGTCACGGCCGAGGTTGGTCGCGCCGATGAGGACGATCTCGGGCTTTTTGTCCATGATGAGATCGCACAGGGCCTTGGCGTAGCCGTCGGTGGTGTAGTCCTTCAGCAGCGGGCTGTCGATGTAAAAGACGCGGTCGGCGCCGTAGCCGCCGAGGGCCTTGATGTAACCTTCGTTGACCTCGCTGCCCATGACAACGCCGCACAGTTCGACGCCGAGGTCGTTGGCGAGCTTGCGGCCTTCGCTGAGCAGCTGGTAGCTGATGGTCTGGATCTGGCCTTCGCGCTGTTCGCAGAAGACCCAAACGCCCTTGAAGGCGGCGGTATCCATTGCGTTGAATTCAGCCATTGTTCTTCTCTCCTCTCTCAAATCAAATGCTTGTCGTTGAGCATACCGACGAGCTGGTCAACGCTTTCGACCATCATGCCGGCGCCTTTGACCGGGGGAGCAAAGGACTTGTAGACGTTCGTGGGCGAGCCCTTGAGGCCGATGGTGTCGGTCTCGATGAGCGGGTCGTCCTTGAGGGCGTTGTAGTCAAAGACATCGATGGGCTTGTCATAGCATTCGAAGATGCCGGACACGCTCATATAACGCGGGTTGTTCAGCTCCTTGATGCAGGTCAGCAGGCAGGGGGTGTGCACCTTGAGCTCCATGTAGCCGTCCTCCAGCTGGCGCTTGACGATCAGCTCGTCGCCGTTCTTCTGGATGTCGGTGACATAGGTGACCTGGGGCAGGTGGAGCTTTTCGGCGATCTGGGGGCCGACCTGGGCGGTGTCGCCGTCGATGGCCTGGCGGCCGCAGAAGACGATGTCCTCGGGGCCGACGCCGATCTTGTTGACAGCGGCAGCCAGGATCTGGCTGGTGGCGAAGGTATCGGAACCGCCGAACTCACGGCCCGACACCAGCACGGCGCGGTCAGCGCCGCGGGCCAGCAGCTCGCGCAGCATACCCTCGGCCGGCGGGGGGCCCATGGTGACGACGACGACTTCGCAGCCGGTGGCGTCCTTCAGCTGGAGGGCGGCCTCGAGGGCGTTCAGGTCATCGGGGTTGGTGATGGTTGCCATAGAGGCACGGTCGAGGGTCCCGTCCGGCTTGACTGCAACCTTGCCGGAGGTATCGGGAACCTGCTTGACACAAACAATCGCTTTCATTGTAACATTGCCCTCCTTACTTCAGCAGCGCGCCCGAGATGACCATCATCTGCACCTCGCTGGTGCCCTCGTAGATCTCGGTGATCTTGGCGTCGCGCATCATCCGCTCGATCGGATAGTCGCGGGTGTAGCCGTAACCGCCAAAGAGCTGCAGGCAGCGGCGGGTCACGTCGCTGGCGGTGCGGGAGGCGATCAGCTTGGCCTCGGCAGCCTCGACGCTGTAGCGGACCTTCTGGCCGTTCATGGCCTCCTGCTTCTTCAGGGCGGCGGCATAGACCAGATACTTGGCGGCGTCCACGCGGGCCTTCATCTCAGCCAGCTCGAACTGGGTGTTCTGGAACTGGGCGATGCTGCGGCCGAACTGCTTGCGCTCCTTGACGTAGGCCACGGTCTCGTCGATGGCGCCTTCCGCAATGCCCAGGGCCTGGGCAGCGATGCCGATACGGCCGCCGTCCAGGGTAGCCATGGCCAGCTGGAAGCCGCGGCCCTTGACGCCCAGCAGGCGGTCCTTGGGGATCAGGCAGTCTTCCATGATCAGCTCGCAGGTGGACGAGCCGCGGATGCCCATCTTCTCCTCGGGCTTGCCGACCTTGAAGCCGGGGTCGGTGCGCTCGACGATGAAGGCGGAGATTTCCTTCTGCTTGCGGCCGCGCTTGTCCAGCACGGTGCCGGTGACCGCAATGATGATGAAGACGTTGGCGTAGCCGGCGTTGGTGATGAAGATCTTGGAGCCGTTGAGCTTCCAGTGGTCGCCTTCATCGACGGCATAGGTCTGCTGGCCCTGGGCGTCGGTGCCGGCGCCGGGCTCGGTCAAACCGAAGGCGCCGACCCACTCGCCGCTGCAGAGCTTGGGCAGGTACTTGGCCTTCTGTTCGGGGGTGCCGTTTTCATAGATCGGGGCCGCGCAAAGCGAAGTGTGGGCCGAGATGATGACGCCGGTCGTACCGCAGACCTTGCTCATCTCCTCGACAGCCATGACATAGGAAAGCACGTCGCCGCCGGCGCCGCCGACTTCTTTCGGGAAATAGATGCCCATCATGCCAAGCTTCGACATCTTTTCCACGGTTTCTTTGGGAAAATACTCTTCAGCATCGACCATCTTGGCCAGGGGTTTGACCTCGTTTTCGGCAAACTCCTTGTACATTTTCTGTACCATCTGCTGCTGTTTGGACAGGGTAAAATCCATAATGCAACCTCCTAGCAAAGGAACTCCCCCACCGCAGGCCGCAGGGTCGGCGGCGGAGGGAGGTTCTTGTTGTGTGAAAAAGCTTACAGCGCGTCCACCGGGGTCTTGGTGCGATCGGCGTTGTAGACATAGAAGCCCTTGCCGGTCTTGCAGCCCAGGTTGCCGCCGCGCACCATCTTGCGCAGCAGCGGGCAGGCGCGGTACTTGGAATCACCGGTCTCCTGGTAGAGCACGTCCATGATGGCCAGGCAGATATCCAGGCCGATGAAATCGCCGAGCTCCAGGGGGCCCATCGGGTGGTTGGCGCCGAGCTTCATCGCGGTGTCGATGCCGGCGATGTCGGACACGCCCTCCATCTTGATGAAGGCGGCTTCGTTGATCATCGGGATCAGGATGCGGTTGACGACGAAGCCGGCGGCCTCGTTGACCTGCACGGGGCTCTTGCCGATCTTCTCGGACAGATCCTTGATCGCGGCGACGGTCTCGGCCGGGGTGTTGGCGCCGGCGATGACCTCGACGAGCTTCATGCGGTCGGCGGGGTTGAAGAAGTGCATGCCGATCAGCGGACGGGACAGGCCCTTGCCGATCTCGGTGATGGACAGGCTCGAGGTGTTGGAGGCGAAGATGCACTCCGGCTTGCAGATCTTATCGAGCGCGCCGAAGGTTTCCTGCTTGACCTTCATATCCTCAAACGCAGCTTCGACGACGAGGTCGCAGTCGGCGCAGAGGTCTTCCTTGACGCCCGGGGTGATCGCGGCGAGGATCGCGTCAACCTTCTCCTGGGTCATTTTGCCCTTGGCGACGAGCTTCGCGTAGCCCTTGGCGATCTTGTCCTTGCCGCCTTCGGCCCATTCCTGCTTGATGTCGCACAGCGCGACGGTAAAGCCTTCGCACTGGGCAAACGCCTTGGCAATGCCCTGGCCCATCGTGCCAGCGCCGATAACACCGATTTTCATGGTATTTACCTCCTGGATGTTTGTTTGAAACTTTATATTTGAAAGAAGCGTGCTTCCTTGCCGTACCGGCAATCAGTTGTTGGTGAACACCGGTTTCGGCTTCGGCTTTTCCTTCGAGAGGAAGCAGGCCATGCCTTCGACCTGGTCATGGGTTTCGAAGCAGTCGCCGAAGAGCTTTTCCTCAACCTCGACAGCCTTGTCCATCGGCAGGATGATGCCTTCATTGATCGCCTTCTTGCAGTTGCGCACCGCGATCGGGGCGTTCTTGGCAATCTTGCCGGCGAGCTTGAGGGCGTTCTCCATCAGTTCGGCCTGCGGGTAGACCGCGTTGACCAGGCCGATGCGCAGCGCTTCGTCGGCCTTGATGTTGAGCGCCGAGTAGACGAGCTGCTTGGCCATGCCCATGCCGACAAGGCGGGCCAGCCGCTGGGTGCCGCCGAAGCCCGGCGTGATGCCAAGGCCCACTTCGGGCTGGCCGAAGACGGCGTTGTCGCTGCACAGGCGGATGTCGCAGCTCATGGCGAGCTCGTTGCCGCCGCCGAGCGCGAAACCGTTGACCGCCGCGATGACCGGCAGCGGGAAGTTCTCAATCATCAGGAAGATATCGTTGCCGAGCTTGCCGAAAGCCTCGCCTTCGGCCTTGGTCATCGTGGACATCGAGCCGATGTCGGCGCCGGCCACAAAGCTCTTTTCGCCCGCGCCGGTGAGCACCACGCAGCGCACGGCGTTCTGGTCAATGCCCTCAAACGCGGCCTTGAGGTCGGCGAGGACTTCGGGGTTCAGCGCATTGAGCGCCTGCGGCCGGTCGATCGTAACGACCGCCACCGCGCCCTGCAGTTCGGTTTTAACAAAAGACATTGGATTGTTCCTCCGAATTCAAAATCCGTCGCCGTCGGCGGACATGCGCCGACGACGGCGACACCTCTACAGAAAAGCAAAGCAAAATTGTGTGCGGGGAGCGCAGCGACGAGTGCGCGATTTTGTTTTACTTTTCGCCCGAAGGGGATACACAGGGGGAAACAGATGCGTTAGGCGCAGCCGGTCTGCGGCCTAAGAGCCGGGCCTGCGGCCCGGTTGGCCTCCGACACGCCGCTGCGGCGGCAGTGCGCGGCTGTTGCCCCTTGTGAAGCGAAGCTTACTCCATCTCGACAACCGTCGCGCAGCCCATGCCGCCGCCGATGCACAGGGTGGCCAGGCCCTTCTTCGCGCCGCGATGCTTCATCGCGTAGAGCAGGGTGACGAGGATGCGCGCGCCCGAAGCGCCGACCGGGTGGCCCAGCGCGATCGCGCCGCCGTTGACGTTGACCTTTTCCATATCAAAGCCGAGGTCATGCGCGACGGCCAGGCTCTGGGAAGCGAAGGCCTCGTTGGCCTCGATGAGGTCCATATCGGCGACGGTCATGCCGATCTTCTTCATGACCTTGTTGGTCGCGGCAACCGGGCCGACGCCCATGATCGACGGGTCCACGCCGCCGAGCGCGCCGCCCACCCAGGTGGCCATCGGGGTGATGCCGAGCTCCTTGGCCTTGTCCTCGCTCATGATGACGAGGGCGGCGGCGCCGTCATTGATGGCGGAAGCGTTACCGGCGGTGACCTTGCCGTCCTTCTTGAAGGCGGGGCGCAGCTTGGCCAGGACTTCCGGCGGGCTCAGGCGGGGGCCTTCGTCGGTATCAAAGACGATGTCGCCCTTCTTGTTCTTGATGACAACCGGGACGATCTCGTCCTTGAAAGCGCCTTCCTTGATCGCCTTGTCGGCCTTGAGCTGGCTGTTGTAGGCGAAGTTGTCGAGATCCTCGCGGGAGAGGTTCCACTGGTCGGCGACATTCTCGGCCGTGATGCCCATGTGGTAGTCGTTGAAAGCGTCCCACAGCGCGTCGTTGACCATCGTGTCAACCAGCTCGCTCTTGCCCATCGGGGCGCCCATGCGGTAGCCATAGCGGCCCTTCATCATCGCGAAGGGGGCCATGTCCATGTTCTCGGTGCCGCCGGCGACCACGATGTCGGCGTCGCCGGCTTCGATCATCTGGGCGGCCATGTTGACGCAGTTAAGCCCCGAGCCGCAGACGACGTTGACGGTGACAGCCGGGGTGGTGACGGGCAGCCCGGCCTTGATGGAGGCCTGGCGGGCGACGTTCTGGCCCAGACCCGCCTGGATAACGCAACCCATATAGACGTGGTCAACCTGTTCCGGGGTGATGCCGGCGCGGGCGATCGCTTCCTTGATGACGATCGAGCCGAGCTCAGCGGCCGGGACGGCGGACAGCGTGCCGCCGAACTTGCCGATGGCGGTACGGCAGGCGGATGCGATGACGATCTTTTTCATAAAACAGCCTCCTGAAAATTTTTGAATCTGTTTTCGTCTTTGGCTTCTGTATCCAAAACCGCCGAAGCGGTCAGGGCTGAATAAAAGGGGGAACGGGGTTCACACATCCCCGTGCCGGCGCTTGGCGGCAAGGGCTTCGGCCACGTTCGGGGTGACAAACTGGGAAACGTCCTGCCGGTAGTGCGCGGCCTCCTTCACAATGGTGGAAGAAAGATAGCTCCACTGCAGCGAGGTGGCAAGGAACACCGTTTCAATGCCGGGCAGCAGCGCGTGGTTGGTGTGGGCGAGCTGGATCTCGTTTTCAAAGTCGGTCACGGCGCGCAAGCCCCGCACCATGACGGTGGCGCCGCGCTGCTCGGCAAAGCTGACGGTCAGGCCGTCGAAGCTGTCCACCTCCACGTTCGGGATGTCGGCGCAGCATTCGCGCAGCATCTGCACCCGCTCTTCGGCGGTGAACAGCGGGGTTTTGGCGCTGTTGTTGAGCACCGCGACAATCAGGCGGTCAAACATACGCGAAGCGCGGCGGATGATATCCAGATGCCCGCGGGTGACAGGGTCAAAACTGCCGGGATACATAGCGGTGGTCATGCTGTGAAGCCTTCCTTACCTAAATAAACCTACAGCCGGGCGCGGCCGGCCTGGCCACGGCGGACGCAGGGGCGCCGGCATTGTTAATTTTCTAACAAAAACGGGCCGTCAAACCCGCCGCAGCCGGCACCCTGCCCTTCCCGGACGGGGCTATAATCAGTATGGCATTTTGTTAAGGTTTTGTCAATTCACATTTCGTGCAATTTGTGAAGAGTATTCCCCAATGTTTTGTGGTAGTTCACGAAGAGTCCCGCCCCGGCAAACGGCGGGCCCGGGGCCGCAATCCCGCCCTTGACCGGCGGGGCAGAGTGTGTTATTCTTTTCACAGGGTATGCCCGCCAAGGCTTTCCCTGTGGAACGGCGGGGCGCGGCGGCGGTTTTCGCCGCGTTCCCGCACAAAAAGCCTGAACTAGCCTGAACAGAGGTGCAAAAGACATGAAATTTGAGGACCTGATTGCCAAGGTGCACAGCTGCGGCCGCCAAACCCTGGCCGTGGCCGCCGCCGAGGACGACGCCGTGCTGGAAGCCGTTGCCGAAGCCCACAAGCAGGGCATTGCCGATGCGATTCTTGTCGGCGATGAACCGGCCATCCGCAAAATTGCGGCCGACCTGCAGATTGACCTGAGCGACTACCGCATCATCCATGAGCCGGACAAAGCCGCCGCGGCGCACACCGCCGTCAAGCTGGCGCATGACGGCGAGGCCGACATGTACATGAAAGGCCTGCTGGACACCAAGACCTTTTTGAAGAGCATTCTGGACAAGGAGGTCGGCCTGCGCACCGGCAAGACGCTTTCCCACGTTGCGGTGTTTGAGGTTGCCGGCATCGACCATCTGCTGTTTTTGTCCGACGTGGCCTTCATCACCTACCCGACGCTGGAGGACAAGGTCCACATCATTGAAAACACCGTCGCCGTGGCCCAGGCCTGCGGCGTCGCCTGCCCGAAGGTCGCCCCGCTGGCCGCCGTCGAGGTTGTCAACCCCAAGATGCCCTGCACCGTTGACGCCGACGCGCTGCGCCAGATGAACGCCGAGGGCAAGATCACCGGCTGCGTGGTGGACGGCCCGCTTTCGATGGACATTGCCATTGCGCCGGAAGCCGCCGCCCACAAGGGCGCTTCCGACCGCCCCGCCGCCGGCCATGCCGACGTGCTGCTCTTCCCCGATATCCAGGCCGGCAACATCTGCTACAAGACCCTTGTGCATACCGCTGACTGCAAAAATGGCTGCATCCTGACCGGCACCAAGGTGCCCGCCATCCTGACCAGCCGGTCGGACAGCTTTGAGACCAAGGTCAACTCGATCGCGCTGGCCGCCGTGGTGGCCGCCGCGCTGCGCAACAACTGAAGCGGGGAGGCACGCACAATGGCTATCAAAAGTTTGATTATCAACCCGGGTTCCACCTCGACCAAGATCGGCATTTTTGAGGATGAAACCCTTGAATATGACAAAACGCTGCGCCATCCGACCGAAGAAATCGCGAAGTATGCTTCGATCATTGACCAGAAGGACTTCCGCAAGCAGATCATCCTGGATGCGCTCAAAGAGGACAACTGCGACATCCATTCGTTTGACGTCATCGTCGGGCGCGGCGGTCTGCTCAAGCCGATCCCCGGCGGCACCTACCCGGTTTCGGACGCGCTGCTGGCCGATCTCAAGGCCGGGGTGCAGGGGCAGCACGCCTCGAACCTCGGCGGCATCCTGGCGCGGGAGATCGGCGATGCGATCGGCAAGCCTTCCTTTATTGTCGATCCGGTCGTCGTCGATGAACTGACCGACGTCGCCCGCATTTCCGGCATGCCGGAGCTGCCCCGCCGCTCGATCTTCCACGCGCTGAACCAGAAGGCCGTCGCCCGCCGCTACGCCAAGGAGCACGGCACCACCTACGATGCGCTCAACCTCATCGTCATCCACATGGGCGGCGGCGTTTCGGTCGGCGCGCACAGCCACGGCCAGGTGGTGGATGTCAACAACATCCTTGACGGCGAAGGCTGCTTCAGCCCCGAGCGTTCGGGCACCGTGCCGGTCGGCGACCTGGTCAGGATGTGCTTCTCGGGCAAATACACCGAGAAGGAGATCTACAAAAAGATCTGCGGCCAGGGCGGCTTCAACGCCTACCTGCATACCAACGACGCCCGCGTGGTGGAGAAGATGGTCAAGGAGGGCGACGCCTACGCCAAGCTGGTGGAGGACGCCTTCTACTACCAGATTGCGAAGGACGCCGGCGCGATGGCCGCCGTGCTGGACGGCAAGGTGGACGCGATCATCCTGACCGGCGGCATCGCCTACAACCCCCACACCCGCGAGGTGCTGGAACAGAAGATCGGCTTCATCGCCCCGATCACCGTCTACCCCGGTGAGGACGAGCTGCTGGCCCTGGCCCAGGGCGCGCTGCGCGTGCTGAAGGGCGAAGAAGAACCCAAGGAATACTAAGCCGCTCAGCGTGTCGAGAAACTCGACACGCTGCAAAAGGGGCAACAGCCGCGCACGGCTGCGCCTAACGCGTCTATTTCCCCTTTTGAAAACCCCTTCGACAAAATTTTACGGCAAATCGCGCACTCGTCACTTTGTTCCTCGCACACAATTTGCCGCAAAATTTCCCTGGAGGTGTCTCCGTCGTCGGCGCATGTCCGCCGACGGAGACGGATTTTGACTCTTTTCGACAGTCTGGGCGGGCCGGCCGATGCGCCGGCCCGCTGTTTTTTTGCGCCGCGGCGGGAACAAATTTTTCCGCAAAGCCTTGACAAGGCTGCCCGGGTATGGTATAGTAACTTTCGCAGCTTGTTCCCGTCAGGGGGTCAAGAACCATGCGCGCCCGTAGCTCAGCTGGATAGAGCAACTGCCTTCTAAGCAGTGGGCCGGGGGTTCGAGTCCCTTCGGGCGCATATATGGTGCCTATGGCGCAGTTGGTTAGCGCGCCAGATTGTGGCTCTGGAGGCCGAGGGTTCGAATCCCTCTAGGCACCCCACCAAAGACCGCACAGCCAAACGCTGCGCGGTCTTTTCCTTTGCAAACGCCCCGGCCTTGCGCCGGGTTCTGCTGGGCCGTAGCCAAGTGGTAAGGCATCGGACTTTGACTCCGACATTCGTGAGTTCGAACCTCGCCGGCCCAACCAAAACGCCCCTCCCCCGCCTTTCGGCCCGGGGAGGGGCGTTTGCTTTTGCGCGGCGTCAGCCCTTGTCTTCGGGCGGTTTGCGCTCGGCGCAGCGCTGCCGGCAGGAAGCACAGTTGCCGCCGCAGCCGCTTTGCCAGCCGCCGTTGTTGCAGATGAAAACGATCGCGATGGCCAGCGCCACAAACACGACCAGCAGCACAAGAAAGCTGCCCAGGTTCATTTGGTGTTCACCTTCTTTACCCAGCGTTTTCCTTTACTATACCACAGCGGCGCGCAAAATGCCAGTGCGCGGGGCGGCCCCTGGCAAAACTACACAAAAACTTCACGCCGGCGCGCCCTGTGGCCGGCAACACCGCCAAAGATGCGCGTGTTTTATAAATATGCATTGACATTGCATATTTACACGGCTATACTGAAATGTATTCCCCCGCCGCTCTGCGCAGCAAAACGAGGGGGAGAAGAACCTGATCCCGCAATCTGCACTGTATTTTTTAGAAAAGAAGGTAGTACACATGAAAAAGGCACTTTCCATCCTGCTGGCCGGTGCAATGGCATTCGGCGTGACCGCCTGCGGCGCTTCGTCCTCTGAGGCCGCTTCCTCCTCCGAGGCTGCTTCCTCCGAGGCCGTTTCCTCCGAAGCTTCCTCCGAGGCCGCTTCCTCTGAGTCCGCCTCCTCCGAGGCTTCCGAGGCCGCGGCTGTCGAGACTGTCGAGGCCGGCACCCTGATTATGGCGACCAACGCGGCCTTCCCGCCGTATGAGATGACCACCGACGACGGCGGCTTTGAGGGCATCGATGTAGAGATCGCCGGCGCGATTGCCGAGAAGCTCGGCCTTACGCTGCGCATCGACGATATGGACTTTGACGCCGCGCTGCTCTCGGTGCAGCAGGGCAGCGCCGACATGGTCATGGCCGGCGTCACCGTGACCGACGACCGCCTGACCGTCATGGATTTCTCGGATTCCTACGCGACCGGCATCCAGTCGATCATTGTGCCCGAAGGCTCCGAGATCCAGAGCGTGGACGACCTGGCCGGCCATGTGATCGGCACCCAGCGCGGCACCACCGGCTACCTGTACTGCGTGGATGAATTCGGCGACGAAAACGTCATCGCCTATGACAACGGCCTGACCGCCGTGCAGGCGCTGAACAACGGCCAGGTGGACTGCGTCGTCATCGACAACGCCCCCGCGCAGGAGTTTGTCGCTTCCAACCCCGGGCTGGTGATCCTGGATACCGCCTATGCCGAGGAAAACTACGCGATCGGCGTGAACAAGGGCAACACCCAGCTGCTGGACGCGATCAACGGCGCGCTGGCCGAACTGCAGGCCGACGGCACGATCCAGTCGATTCTTGACAAATACATCACCGCCGAGTAAGCGCAACGCCAAATACGGGGCGGCCCTTTTCCGGGCCGCTCTTTTGCGGTATTAAGAAAGGCACACGGAAAGGAGAAGCCACATGAACCTGGCCCAACAGTTTGAAACCCTGTCGGAGCTGGCCCGCAGCGGCACGGTCCTGCCGTTCTGGCAGGATGTGTTCGTCAAATTTTACCAGGCCTTCCTGCTGGAAGACCGCTGGCTGCAATATATCGAGGGCGTCGGCACCACGCTGGTTGTCACGGCGGTGGCGCTGGCCCTTGGCGTGGTGCTGGGCGGGCTTGTCGCGCTGGTGCGCGTGACGCATGACCAGCAGCGCCCGCACCGCCGCAACCCGGTGCTCGGCGTTGTCAACGCGGTGCTCAAGGTCTATGTCACCGTCATACGCGGCACCCCGATGATGGTGCAGCTGCTGATTATGAGCATGGTGATCTTTGCTTCCAGCCGCAACCACACGATGGTCGGCGCGCTGACGCTGGGCATCAACTCGGGCGCGTATGTGTCCGAAATCATCCGCGGCGGCCTGATGGCGGTGGACCCCGGCCAGATGGAGGCCGGCCGCAGCCTGGGGCTGGATTACATCACGACGATGGTGCGCATCGTGATTCCGCAGGCGATCCGCTCGATCCTGCCGGCGCTCGGCAATGAGTTCATCATCCTGCTCAAGGATACTTCGCTCATCACCACCATCGGCGGCAAGGAGCTGCTCTACGCGGCCCAGGGCGTCATGAACCGCACCTATGAGGCGATGTTCCCGCTGCTGGGCATCGCGGCGATCTACCTGGTGCTGGTCATGATCTTCACCTGGCTGCTCGGCAAACTGGAAAGGAGGCTGGCGCAGAGTGATCGACGTTAAAGGCTTGCGCAAAAACTTCAACGGTCTGGAAGTGCTCAAAGGGGTGGACCTGACCATCAACAAGGGGGACGTCGTGGTGCTGGTCGGGCCTTCGGGCTGCGGCAAATCGACCTTCCTGCGCTGCCTGAACCGGCTGGAAGAGCCGGACGGCGGCACCATCACCCTGGACGGCGAGGAAGTCACCGACAAGGGCATCGACGCCATGCGCGCCAAGATGGGGATGGTGTTCCAGCATTTCAACCTCTTCCCCCACCTGACGGTGCGCCAGAACATCACGCTGGCGCCGGTCCATCTCAAGCGGATGACCCAGGCCGAAGCCGACGCCAAGGCGATGGAGCTGCTGGCCCGCATCGGCCTGGCCGACAAAGCCGACGTCTACCCGAACACCCTTTCGGGCGGGCAGAAACAGCGCATTGCGATTGTCCGCGCGCTGGCCATGAACCCCGAAGTGCTGCTGTTTGACGAGCCGACCTCCGCCCTGGACCCCGAGATGGTCGGCGAGGTGCTGGAGCTCATGAAGGAGCTGGCCCGCGGCGGCATGACGATGGTTGTGGTGACCCATGAGATGGGCTTCGCGCGCGAAGTCGCCAACCGGGTCATCTTCATCGACGAAGGGGTCGTCAAGGTTGACAAACCCCCGCAGGAGTTTTTCTCCCACATTGAAAACGAGCGCCTGCGCGCCTTCCTCTCCAAGGTCTTGTAAGCGCTCACGCCCCCATGCAAAAGCCGCCGTCCCCTGCCCGTGCAAGCGGGGGGCGGCGGCTCTTTCATTCCCAAAAATACTTGGATTTTTGGGAATTCCCAAAATTCATGACACACCCTATTTTTGGGAATTATCTCAATTTTCGTCGTTGCAACGCCAATAGTTCATTCCCAAAAATAGCTGGATTTTTGGGAATTCCCAAAATTCATGACATACCCTATTTTTGGGAATTATCTCAATTTTCATCGCTGTATCGTCAATAGTTCATTCCCAAAAATACCTGGATTTTTGGGAATTCCCAAAATTCATGACACCCCCTCTATTTTTGGGAATTACCTCGGTTTTCATCGCTGAATCGTCAATAGTTCATTCCCAAAAATAACTGGATTTTTGGGAATGAACTTGTATTTTTGGGAAACATGGAGAGAAAAAGACTGAACAACAAAACTAATAATATATATTTTTATATAGAGTTTTGCTTATATTTATGGGCTTTTTCTTTCCCAAAAATAAATGAGAGCTTTTGTTAATTCCCAAAAATAAAATGATTTTTGGGAATTAACTTTCAGCGCTGCATCGCGCAAAATCGAGTCATTTCCCAAAAATCGAGGGGGTACCGGGGATTTTTGGGAATTGACTTTTTGGGAATCACCGCCTCAGCCGCGGTATTTGTACTTCGGATAGACGCGCTGCATATAGCTGTCGGGGAAGGCTTCGTCAATCGTCTGTTCGATCGCGTTGGCCGGCGGCGTGCCCTCCATCCGGGCGGTATAGCGGCCCAGCGCGGCGGCGCTGACCAGGCAGTCCACCACCATAAAGACGATCAGCACCCAGGTCACGGCGGTGGCGGGGCGCTTGGGCAGTTTTTCAATCCAGGCGGAAAGCGGCGGGAAGAAGATTTTGAACCACGCCACCGCCGCAAAGCCCCAGAAGAAGCAGTACAGCAGGTTGACACGGCCGCCCAGGTTGAACGGGATGTGGCTGTAATCCCAAAAGACCGCGCCGAACACCAGCTCGCTGAGCACGCTGCACAGGTATTCATAAGCGCCGCCCAGCAGGGTGCCGGCCACAAACAGCCAGCCGGCCGTCTTGTCCTTATAGCGGTACATCAGCAGGGTGCACAGCGCCAGCGCCATGCCCCACACCACCGAAAACGGCCCCCACACCAGGCTGGAGCGGCTCATCCACTCCCCCATTGTCAGCTTGCAGAAGATCGTTTCGACAATATCGCCAAGGAAAGAGCCGATGAAAAACAGCAGGAAGAGCTTGTAAAAGCTCGCGCCAGGCGCAAAGGTGGCGGACTTTTCCTTTTTGCGGCGGGTCAGGTCGGCCTGGGGGTAGGCGCGCATCATGCGGCTTTCGGTGCGGGCCAGAATCCACAGCCCCATCCGCAGCGTGATGTTGGTCAGCCGGTGGTGCACGTCCTCGGCCTGGGGGGCCACATGGCGCACGCCCGCCAGCGTGAGCAGCGTGCCGATGCCGTCCAGCGCAAGCAGGCCGACCAGCACCCAGATGATGACCTGGCGCAGCAGCGCCGGCATCAGCCCGAACGCCGTGAGCAGCAGCGGCGCCACCCACATGGCCGCCGCCACGCCCAGCAGGCCCCACAAAATCGAAGCCTGCAGGCAGATATAGCCGTCCAGGTTGAATTTGCGGTGGGAATAATCCCACCAGCGCGCGTGGGTGGTGCGCTCCAGGATATGGCCGCCGATCCACTCAACCGCGGTGGCCAGCACCGCGCTGAACAGGAACAGGAAGAACACCCGGCGCTCCATGGCCAGTTCGTGGAAGCCGACCATGATCAGCACGCCGGAAATGCCGTAGATCAGGCACCACGGCCCGCCCAGCACGCCGCGGTCCAGGTAGCGGCGCTGCCGCACCGCGGTGGCCAGCACTTCGCCGAGCCAGCCCAGGAACGAATAGATAAAAAACAGCCAGGCCAATTGGAAAAATGTCATGGTGTAACCTCATTGTGTTGTCGGCCGGGGCGTTTCAGCGCCCGGCAAAGCGCAGGTCGGCGTCGCCGCACAGCCGGCGGCCGGGGGCGTCGCACGGCACATACTTCCGCGTGCGGGAAACCTGGTTGTCCAGCGGTTCGCCGGCCGCGTAATGCCGCAGGTTGATTGCAAAGATCTCGACAATCTGGTCGAGCGTGCGCGGCAGGCTGAACCGGCCCGAGATATGCGGCGTGATGATCGCGTGCGGTTCGCGCCAGAGCGGGTGGTCGGGCGGCAGGGGTTCGGGGTCGGTCACGTCCAGGCCTGCCGCAAACAGCCGGCGGCTGCGCAGCGCCTCGGCCAGGGCGTCGGTATCCACGGCCGAACCCCGCCCCACATTCAGCAGGATCGCGCCCGGCTTCATCCGGGCGATGCGGGCCGCGTCAAACAGGTGCGCGGTTTCGTCGGTGCCGGGCAGGCTCAGCGCCACGCAGTCGGCGGCGGGCAGCTCGGCGTCCAGCGCATCCTGCCCCACAACCCGCAGGCAGCAGGGCGGGCAGGGGGTTTCGGGGTGGGCGGTGCGCCGCACCCCGACCACCTCGGCCCCGAGCGCGTGGGCCCGCCTGGCCAGCGACGACCCGATATCCCCAAGCCCCACGCAGAGCAGCCGCGCCCCGGCCACGCTGCGCACCGGCCGCTCAATGGCCTGCCAGTGCGCAGCGTTCTGCCTGTCACGGTAGAGGAACAAATCCTTGCACAGCCCCAGCCACATCCCGAGCATCCACTCGCTGATGGCCAGGCCGTAGGCCCCGGTCGCGTTGGTGACAAGGCAGTTTTCGGGCAGCACGCCCGGGGCAAGGTAGGCGTCCGGCCCGGCGAAGTTGCTCTGAAACCAGGCAAGGTGGTCGTTTTGGCGGATCATCTCAACCGGTACGTTGCCGAAGATGATGTCGGCCCAGCGCACATCGTCCGGCGCCGGGGTTTCGGCAAAGCGGAACTGCGCCCAGGGCGCCGCCGCGCGCAGCCGGGCGCGGTGGGCTTCGGTCAGCGGCAGCGCCGCCAGGATCCTGTCAGCTTTCATGGGAACCTCCTTCGGGGCGGGCGCGGGCTTCCCGCTCCAGTTTACTGAAGATGCAGCCGCAGTATTCCTGCCGATACAGCCCGTATTCGGCCGAAAGCGCCAGGCTGCGCTTGTAGCCGTCCTTTTTGCGGAACTCGCTTTGCAGGTACTGCACCCCGTATTGCGCCCCCAGCGCGCAGCCGATTGCGTTGAGCCGCACGGGGTCCTTCATCGGGGAGATGGAAAGGGTGGTGGTGAACCAGCCGAAGCCGTGCTGCGCCGCGTACCGGGCGGTCTGTTCCAGCCGCAGGCGGTAGCAGGCCGTGCAGCGCGCGCCGCGTTCCGGCTCGGCTTCCAGGCCTTTGACGGCTTCATAAAACTGCTGCGGGTCATACGGCAGCTCCACCACCTGCACGCCGCGCGCCGCATGGCCGGCGTCGCGCACAAAGCGCTCAAGTTCGGCTTCCCGGCGGCGGTATTCGGCCGGCGGGGCGATGTTGGGGTTGTAGTACAGGATCGTCACCCGGAACGCATCGGCCAGGCGTTCCAGCGTTGCGCTGGAGCAGGGCGCGCAGCAGGCGTGCAGCAGCAGGGCCGGGCGCTGCCCCGCGGCCTGCAGCCGGGCCATTGTGCGCTGCATTTCCAGTTCATAATTGATGCGGTTAGCCAAAGAGCGCTCCTTCCGTATGCAAAAAAACAGACACAGCGGGGCGGAAAAAGATTCCGCAAAAGATTTCGTAATTTGTTGAAAGTTTTGTCACGATTTTGTCACATCTTTCCTGTATTGTATAGATGTTCCCAAAAGGAACACCCCGGGAACAGGGACCCGGGTTCTTCGTCCGCTGGGAAGCAGACAAACTTTTTCATCCACTCCTCTTTCTCTTTTCTTCTTTTCGGGAACGGCGTGCCGGAACAGGGACCGGCACGCCGTTTTTTTCGGCGTTTCCGGCCCGGGGCCTGCGTGCCGCCCCGCTTTGCGCAAAGGCGCCGCCCCGTTTGCTGTGCGCCGGGTTTTCCGGCGCGGTGAATACTCTCCATTATAGCCGGATTCAGCCGCCTCCGCAAGCCGGTTTCACACCCCAATACGCCCAAAATGTGCAGCGGAACAGAACATAATCTTGACGTTTGCGGCCGCAGCGGGTATAATGGTATCCGCGCCGAGGTGTTGCGCAGCTGGTAGCGCGCCTGGTTTGGGACCAGGAGGCCGCAGGTTCGAGTCCTGTCACCTCGACTTTCCCCCGTGGGCCTTTGCGGCGCACGGGTTTTGTTTTGCCCCCCTGCGCGCCGCGCAAAGGGGCCTGTGGATACAAACGCCCGAAAGGAGCATTGCCATGTCTGTACCTGAAAAAACGGTGCTGGGCATCCTGGGCGGTATGGGCCCGGCCGCAAGCTGCTACCTGTACCAGATGCTCACCCTTCACACCCCTGCCGGCTGTGACCAGGACCACATTGACCTTCTTGTGTCCTCCCGCGCTTCCACGCCCGACCGCACCGGCTTCATCCTCGGGCGCGGCGCGGCCGACCCCTACCCCGCGATGCTGGCCGCCGCCGAAGGGCTTGTCGGCGCCGGGGCGAACCTGCTGTGCATCGCCTGCAACACGGCCCACTATTTCTATGACCGCCTTGCGGCCGATGTGCCGGCGCCGATCCTGCATATGCCGCGGCTGGTTGTGGCCCGGGCCAAGGCGCTGGGCTGCCGCAAACTCGGGATTCTGGCGACCGACGGCACGGTGCAGGCCGGGGTGTACCAGCGCGTGTGTGAGGAAGCCGGCCTGCCCTGCGCCGCCCCCGGCCCCGAAGGCCAGCGCGCCGTGATGGCGGTGATCTATGAAGGGGTCAAGCAGGGCCGCCGGGCCGACATGGCGCTGTGGGCCAAAGCGGTTGCGGACCTGCGCGCCCGGGGCTGCGATTACGCGGTGCTCGGCTGTACCGAGCTGAGCCTTGTCAAGCGGGATGAGGGTCTCGGCGATTTTTACATCGACAGCACCGAGGTACTGTGCGAAGCCGCGCTGCGCGCCTGCGGCGTGGAACCCGTGGGGTTTTAGTGCGCCGCCGACAAAGGGAGCGCCGCAACGCCGCATTCCCCCCTTGACATCCCCCCGCCCGCCCGCTATACTAACAGTATAATGTTATACTGTGATTTCCTGGAAAGAAGGTGCTGTCATGACCCGCTTTGAACGCCGTGATGCCATGTGCATGGGACAGGACTGCGCCCCGGGGCTGCCCGCTTTCCCGCACGGAATCACCGCCTGAAAGCCAAGCAACCGCGGCAGAGCGCAAGAAAGCGCCCTGCCGCTTTTTGTTTGGCGCAGGGCCCAGCGCCCGGCCGCCGCGCCGGCCACCGGATTTTCATCTGAAAGAGGGATGCGCTTTATGGAAGCCAAAAAGTTTTACATCACCACCCCGATCTATTACCCGAGCGATAAGCTCCACATCGGCCACAGCTACACAACCGTCGCCTGCGACGCGCTGGCCCGCTACCACCGCGCCAAGGGCGAAGAAGTCATGTTCCTGACCGGCACCGACGAGCACGGCCAGAAAATTCAGGACAAGGCCGCCGCCAAGGGCGTGACCCCGAAGGAATATGTCGATGCGATTGTCGCGACGGTCAAGGACCTGTGGAAGACGATGGACGTCAGCTACGACCGGTTCATCCGCACGACCGACGATTACCATGTCAAGAGCGTGCAGAAGATCTTCACCAAACTGCACGACCAGGGCGATATTTACAAGAGCGTCTACAAAGGCATGTACTGCAAGCCGTGCGAGAGCTTCTGGACCGAGGCCCAGCTCAAGGACGGCTGCTGCCCCGACTGCGGCGGCCCTGTCTATGAAGCCGAGGAGGAAGCCTACTTCTTCAAGACCGGCAAATACGCCGACCGGCTGCTGCAATACTATGAGGATCACCCCGATTTCATCCAGCCGGCCTCCCGCCGCAACGAGATGATCGCCTTCATCAAGCAGGGCCTGCAGGACACCTGCGTCTCCCGCACAAGCGTCTCCTGGGGCATCCCGGTGCCGTTTGACCCCAAACACACGATCTATGTCTGGATCGACGCGCTCTCGAACTATATCACGGCGCTGGGGTATGACAACGATACCTACCACGATTTTGACAAGTTCTGGCCGGCCGACGTCCACATGGTCGGCAAGGAAATCCTGCGCTTCCACACGATCATCTGGCCCGCGATGCTGATGGCGCTTGACCTGCCGCTGCCGAAGAAGGTCTTCGGCCACGGCTGGCTGCTGCTCGGCGGCGGCAAGATGAGCAAATCAAAGGGCAACGTTGTGGACCCGGTGCAGCTCTGCGACCGGTACGGCGTTGACGCGGTGCGCTACTTCCTGCTGCGCGAAGTGCCGTTCGGCAACGACGGCTCATTTACCAACGAAGCGCTGATCAACCGCATCAACACCGACCTTGCGAACGACCTGGGCAACCTTTTGTCCCGCACCGTCGCGATGTGTGAAAAATACTTCGGCGGCGCGGTGGCCAAGGCCCCGGTGGACGAAGCGCTCGCCCCGCTGTTTGCGGCGCTGCCCGGCCAGGTGGACGCCGCGATGGACGCGCTCGACGTGCCCTGCGCGCTGACCCACATCTTCACCCTGGTGCAGCGCGCGAACAAATACATTGACGAGACCGCGCCCTGGGTGCTGGCCAAGAATGAGGCCGACAAGCCGCGGCTGAACCAGGTGCTTTACAACCTGTGCAGCGCGCTGCACCTGATCGCCGCGCTGCTGCAGTTTGCGCTGCCGAACACCGCGCCCAAGATGGCCGACCAGCTTGGCCTTACCGCCGAAGAGCTCAACGCCCCGCTGCACGGCGAGGCCGCCGGCAGCCGCGAAGGCTACGCCGTCCACAAGGGCGAAGCGCTCTTCCCGCGCATCGACGTCGCGAAGGAGATCGCCTACCTCGAAGCGCTCGACGCCGAGAAGAAGGCCGCGGCCGAAGCCGCCAAAGCTGCCGAGGAAGCCAAAAACGCCCCGGCCGAAACCGCCGGGATCACCGACCATGAGCCCGAGATCGACTACGACACCTTCACAAAGGTCGAGATGCGGGTCGCGCTCATCAAAGCCTGCGAACGGCTGAAAGAGAGCAAGAAGCTGCTGCACCTGACCGTGTTTGACGGCGAGCGGGAGCGCTGCATCCTTTCCGGCATTGCAAAGTGGTACGCGCCCGAAGATCTCGTCGGCAAAAAGGTGCCGATCGTCGCAAACCTGGCCCCGCGCCCGATGATGAAGGGCAAGTACACGAGCGAGGGCATGATCCTTGCGGCCGATACCGCCGACGGCGGCTGCGCGATCGCCTTCTATGGCGACGACGTGCCGGTCGGCACCCGCATCCATTAAGGCGGGCCGCCATGCTGCACAACACCATCGACACCCACGCCCACTACTGTTCGCGCCAGTTTAACGCCGACCGCGAAGCGCTGCTCGGTAAGGCGCTGCCCGAAGGCGGCGTGGCCGGGGTGCTTGAGTGCGCGACCCATTCGGGCGACGCGCCGGCCGTGCTTGCGCTGGCCCACCAGTACCCGTACATCCGGGCCGCGCTCGGCATCCACCCCGAAAGCCTTGGCGAGGAGGACGCCCCGACCGTCGCGGTCTATGGCGGGGACTGGCGGGCCGAGCTCGCCGCGATGCGCCCGCTGTTTGACGACCCGGCCGTCGCGGCGGTCGGCGAGATCGGCCTTGACCACCACTGGCCGCTGCCGGCGCAGGAACAGCTCGACCTGTTTGAAGCCCAGCTGCAGCTCGCGGCCGAGCTCAATCTGCCGGTTTCGATCCATGACCGCGAGGCCCACGCCGAGATGTACGCGCTGCTGCGCCGCTACAAACCGCGCGGCGTGCTGCACTGCTACAGCGGCAGCGCCGAGGACGCGGCCTGGCTCGTTGACCAGGGGCTCTGCCTTGGCTTCGGCGGGTCAACGACCTATAAAAACGCCAAGCGGGTGAACAGGGTGCTGGCCGCCATCCCGCACGAGGCCGCCCTGCTTGAGACCGACTGCCCCTATATGTCGCCCGAACCCTTGCGCGGCACACGCAACGACAGCCGCAACATCGCCCATGTTGCGACCCACATCGCCGAAATCTGGCAGATGGAACCGCAGGCCGTGCTGGATACCTGCGCCGCCAATGCGCGGCGGGTGTTTGGCTTCCCAGAACCGTAATATCCACGTCATAATATACAGTATGTATATTATTCATACAAATTATACAGAGTAGGAGTTTTGCGCTATGAAAGCACGCATCCCCAAACACCGCGAATTTATCATTGACTTCCCCAAAGATATGGACCAGGCCAAGGCCGACGAGGGCTGGGCCAAGCTGACCCAGATTGTGGAGGATTACAAGAAAGCCCACAACGGCCAGAGCGTCTACGCCCCGACCTTCATTGAAGACTGCGAGCCGGCTGTCAAGGCGCTGCAGGAAGAGTATGGCTTCACCTACACGATTGAGGAAGTGAAGTAAACCGGGGCAAGCCCCCGCCGCACCGCCGTCCCCCGCGCAGGAGGGCGGCGGTTTTGTTTGCGTGTTGGTGGAAAAGGAGGACCCCTTATCCCCCTCTTTCCTCCTGTTTCCGAGCGTGCCGGCGCGCGATTTGCCGCAGCGCCCGCCCCCTGCTTCTTTTCCCGCCCCTTAGAATTTCCTTATAAACGTCCTCTATCATACAGCCATCCCAAACAAAAGAGAGGTTGTATGTATGCAAACGACAAACATCGCACAGGCATCTTCGGGGGCGCTTACCGCGCCGCGCGGGCTTTCGGGCACGGCGCTCAAGTTTCTGGCGCTCGGGCTGATGGTGCTTGACCACATCCATTATTTCTTCGGCTTCACCGGCGCGGTGCCGCTGCTTTTCACCCAGCTGGGCCGGCTGGCCGCGCCGCTGTTTTTGTTCTGCACGGTCGAAGGCTTCGCCCACACCCGCAACCGCCGCGCCTACTTTTTGCGCATGGTCGCGATCGGCGCGCCGATGGGGGCTTTGCAGTTCTTCATGGCCTATGCCGGGGTGCTGCGCCGGCCGGACGGCTTTTACCCGCAGAACGGCGTTTTCCTGAACTTCATCCTGCTCTGCATCATCTGGCAGGGCATGGACTGGCTGCGGGCGCGGCGGTTTGTGCGCGGGGCGCTGGCTGCCTTTCTGCCGATGGCCTGGCCCTTCCTGGCAAGTGTTTTGAGCCTGCAGTTCCCGGCCCTGATGAACCCGATCGGGCTTTTATGCTACTCGCTGCTGCCGTCCTGGGGCTTCATCATCGACGGCGGGCTGTTCTACATTTTGCAGGGCATCGCGATGTACGCCCTGCGCCGTCACCGCGCCGCCCAGATCGGGGCGTTTGTTGTGACCGAACTGCTGTTCTACCTTGTCCTGCCGCTCTCGATGCTCTGGGGCGAAGGGTTCGAGATTTCGATGCTCTTTACGACAGCCTATGAGTGGCTCGGCGTGTTTGCCGTCATCCCGATGGCGCTCTACAACGGCCGGCGCGGTTCCGGCCACAAGAAGCTCTTCTATCTCTTCTACCCCGCCCATGTCTACCTGCTGTATGCGGCGTCGTGGGGGGTATACCTGATCCTGAACCGGTAAAGAAGGTGTTTTGTTATGCCCCACATCCTTGCCGTTGACGATGACCGCGATGTGCTGGCCCTGCTGCGGCAGGCGCTCGGGCGGGACGGGCACGAGGTGCGCGTCTGCGCTTCGGCCGCCGAGGTGACCGAACCGCTCTGCCGCTGGGCTGACTGCATCCTGCTCGACGTCATGATGCCGGGCGAGGACGGCGTCGCGCTGTGCCGGCGCATCCGCGCGCTGACCGGCGCGCCGATCCTGTTTTTGACCGCCAAGGGTGAGGAAGCCGATGTTCTGGCCGGCCTGGCCGCCGGCGGGGATGATTACCTTTCCAAGCCTTTCCGCCTGGCCGAGCTGCGCGCCCGGGTTGGGGCGCACCTGCGCCGGCAGGCCCGCGGGCCGGCCCACACCCGGCTTTCCCGCGGCGGGGTCACGTTTGACCTTTCGGCCCGCAGCGCCGCGGTCGGCGAAGTTCCGCTGCCGCTCACCAAGAGCGAATATGCGATCTGTGAGCTGCTGGCCCTGCACCCCGGGCAGGTGTTCGGCAAAGAGCAGATCTATGAGGCCGTTTTCGGCTACGACGGCGACGCCGACGAGAGCGCGATCACCGAGCATGTCAAGAACATCCGCGCCAAGCTGCGCGCAGCCGGCCTGGCCGAAAGCCCGCTTGCCACGGTATGGGGCATCGGCTACAAATGGAAGGAGGACCGCCCATGACAAGGCCGTTTCACCGCCCGGCCTCGCTGCCGGGGCTGCTGGCGCGGTATCTGCTGCTGACGGCGGCGCTTGGCATCCTGGCCGCCGTTTTGTGGTGGCTGGGGGTTTCGATCTTCATCAACAGCGGGCTGGTGCTGCCGGCCTACAGCGGCGAACGCGCGGCGCTGGCGGCCACAGAAACGCTGCCGCCCTACACGGCAAAGACCTTTGCCGAAGCCCCGCTTGACCCGCTGTGCCGCTATGTGCTGTTTGCCGCGGCGGATTCGGACGAGATCATTGCCACCAATGTAAGCGGGCGGGCGCTGCAAGCCGCGCTGCGCTGCTGGCATGGCGAGGGCTCGGCCAATCCGTTCGCCCAGACCTTTTCGCGCCGGGTCACGCTGGCGGACGGCAGCGTCTGCCTGCTGACCTACGATTTCTCGATGCCCTATGCCCTGCCCGGTCTGCGCTGGCTGCCCGATTTCCAGCTGCTGGGGCTGCTGGTGCTGGCCGCGGCCGAACTGGGGCTTGTGGTGCTGACCACCCGCCGCACGGCCCGCCGGCTGCGGCGGGAGAGCGAGCGGCTGCAGGCCGCGGCCGACCAGATCCGCGCCGGCGCGCTGGCCGGCCCGCCCTTCCCGCGCGGGCAGATCCGGGAGCTGGACGCCGCTTTGCAGGCGATGCAGACGCTGCGCGAACAGCTGGCCGCAAGCCTGGAAGCCCAGTGGACGGCCGAAGCGGCCCGCGCCGAGCAGATCGCCGCGCTGACCCACGACCTGAAAACCCCGCTGACCGTGATTGCCGGCAACGCCGAGCTGCTGGCCGAGAGCGAGCTGCCCCCCGAAGCCGCCGGGAACGCCGCGGCCATCCTGCGGGCGGCCGACCGCGCCGGGGATTACCTTGCCGCACTGCGCGCCGCGGCTGCCGCGCCCAACCCGAATGCGGAAGCCTTCGCCCCGGTCGATGCCGCCGCATTTTTGGCCGAGCGCGCCGCCGTAGGCCGGGCGCTGGCCGCCCCGCGAAAACTGGCCTTCACGCTCGAAAACCGGCTGCCGGCCGGCTGCGCCTTCCCCGCGCAGGCCGAACGGCTCGGCCGGGCGCTGGACAATATGCTCGACAACGCCGCCCGCTTCACCCCGGCCGGCGGGCAAATCACCCTGACCGCCGCCCAAACCGAACCGGGCGGGGCAATCGCCTTCACGGTGCGGGATACCGGGCCCGGCTTTTCCCCCGAGGCGCTGCGCAAGGCCGGCACGCTGCTGTTCACGAGCGACGCGGCCCGCGGCGGGCACCAGGGCCTTGGCCTCACGCTGGCCCGCGCCGTCGCCGCCGCCCACGGCGGCGCCCTGACCCTCGCCAACACCCCGCAAGGGGCAAGCGCCACGATCACGGTGGCGGGGCAGTAGGGGCCGGATTCATCCGCCCCGGGGTGTTTGCGACGGCGCAAGGTTCCACGGGCGGGCAATGCCCGCCCCTACGGCGCAGGAAACCGTTCGGACAATTTCCAAACGTCCATCCCAAGCTTAACTCTAAACTCTTTTCAAACATCGCAAAAAATTTCCCATTCCTTGTAAGATTCCGCCTCCATCGCAGACATATAGGGTGAAAGGAGGGAGCGAGATGGATTTCGAACAGGTATACCAAACCTATTTCAAATCGGTATACCGCTACATCCGCCGTCTTTCGGGCGACGAACAGCTGGCCGAGGAGATCACGAGCGAGACCTTTGTGCAGGTCATGCGCTCGATCGGGACTTTCCGCGGGGACTGCGACCTGCGGGTCTGGATCTGCCAGATCGCCAAAAACACCTACTACACCCACCTCAAAAAGCAGAACCGGGTCGCCGCGCTGGACGAAGAAGCCTGGCTCGCGCTGGCCGACCCGGCCGCCCCGGTGGAGGAGCGGCTTGACGCGAAGGAGGACGCGCAGCGCATCCGCGCGCTGCTGCACACGCTGCCGGAGCCTTACAAAGAGGTGTTTATGTGGCGGACGCTGGGCGAGCTCTCCTTTGCCGAGATCGGCGCGCTGTACGGAAAGACGGCCAACTGGGCCTGCGTGACCTACCACCGGGCCCGCCAGCAGATCAAAACCGGAATGGAGGAACCCCTATGAAACAGGAATGCAGCATTGTACAGGATTTGCTGCCGCTGTACGTGGAAAACATGGTGAACGCGGACACCGCCGCCTTTATCCGCGCCCACATCGAAACCTGCCCCGACTGTGCGGCGGCCCTCGCCGCGATGCAGGGGGACAAAGAGGCCGAGGCGGCCGAAGCCCGCCGGCGTGAAAGCGACGCGCAGGTGATCGCCGCGATGCGCAAAAAGGTTGCGCGGCGGGTGTTCCGGTCGGTCGCGGCGGTGGCGGCGGCCGCGGCGATCGTGTGCGGGGCGGTGCTCGCCTATGTCGGCGTCGGCCGCCCGGCCACAACGGCGGATGTCTCGCTTTCGGCCACGACCGCGAACGGGGACGGCCTGATTGTGCTGGAAATAGTGGCCGGGAAATCCCTCGCCTTTGATTCCAAGACCGAGGACATCCGCGACGAAGCGGGCGAGGTCTGCGGCCAGCGCACGACGCTGTACAACCTCGAATGTCGCAACAGCTTCTCGCGGGAGGCGACCACCCTCGACTGGCGCGTCCCGCTTGACGAGGAATCTTGGGAGGTTGTCGTAGAACTCGAGGACGGCACGCTCCGGGCCTCGACCGGGGAGTGAACGGCAGCGGACAGCCGCGCAACAAACCATAGACCACAGCCCAGGGCCGGCGCAGTGCCGGCCCTGGGCTGTTTGCTGTGTTTGGATCTGGTGGGTTGGCAACTACGGCCGCCCCTACCGTCTCACCATCTTTCAGGGGAAGCTGTCCAGCACCGCTTCCAGCATGGCGCGCGGGGATTGGGTGGCGGCGAAATCGTTGGCGTTCCATTCGAGGGTGCAGGCGCAGTCTCCTTCGGCAAAGAAGGCCCAGGCGCGGTCGTCGCCGGCATCGACCTCAGAGACCGCGATCGTCGCGGTGTTGCCGTTGGCCATCGCGTATTCCTCGGCGTGCCAGGCGGCGGTCTGCGCGTCGATTTCACTGTCTTTGAACAGGTTCTGGACGCTCAGCCTGCCGTTCTCCCCTTCGCCGTAGAGCTGGTAGGCTTTCATGGTCAGCATTCCCTCTGCGTTAAGCCATTCGATCGCAACTTCCGTTGCCTCGACCGTGTCGCTCGCGGCGTCCCCGGCCAGCCGGACGCGGGCGGTATAGTAGCTGTCAAGGTCGTTCGGGTCGATCGCGCTGGTCAACGGGTGCATATCGGCGACAATACCGGGGGTCGGCAGCATGACGCCGAGATAGTCACCCGCGTCCTCCCAGCTGTCGAACGGCAGCAGAACTTCGCCGTAGCACTGCGGGTCTCCGGCGATGTCAGTACCGATGCTGTACCGTACCCAATCACCAGGCACTTCAATTCCAAGATTCAGCACGTCACCTTTGATAATTCTCAACACGTCGGCACTGTTTTCAAAATCAAACGGCTGCATCAGCACCGCGTCCTGCCGCACGGCGTCAGGCAGGGTTTCGGGGTCGGTCAGCGGCAGTTCGATGCGCACGCCAAAGCCGTGGTCGGCCGTAATCAGGGCGTCGCCCTGCAGATTGTGCAGCGTGACGCCGCCGGCCGCGACCGCACCGCAGGCGGCCAGCCCAACCGCACAGAGCGCGGCGGCCGGCCGGCGGCGACGGCGGCGCGGGGCGGTCAGGCCGGGCGGGCAGTGCAGCGCGCCCATTGTGCGGCAATACAGCGCGCGGATTTCGTTTTCTTGCATAAATGGCCTCCTTCACTCCCAATCAGCCAGCGCGGCGCGCAGGGCTTCGCGGGCGCGCTGCAGCCGGGTGGTCACGGCGGTTTGGCGTATGCCGAGCAGCTTCGCGATCTCGGCGGTGGGCAGGTCTTCGTAATAGTAGAGATAGATCACGACCCGGCTTTGCTCCGGCAGGGCCCGCACCGCGTCCAGCAGCGCGAGCGCGGCATCGCGGTCGGGGCCGGGGTCGGGCGCGGCAGGCTCGGGCAGGGTTTCGGGGTCGGCGCGGCGGGCGTGCCAGGGGCTGCGCCAGCGGCTTTTGCAGGCGTTTAAGGTCACGCGCAGCAGCCAGCGCTTGAGGTGGTCGTCATCGGCGAATGTACGGCGGGTGGCATACAGTTTGAGGAAAACATCCTGGGTGATGTCCTCGGCGTCCTGGCGGTGGCTGCAGGCGTTGCAGGCCACCCGCCAGACCATATCCCGGTAGCGCGCCGCAGCGTCGCGCCAGGCTTCGTCCTGCATGGCGCTCCTCCTTTCGGTTTGTCATCCTTCACCCATAAAACGCGGCGGCGGCCCGGTTTGTCACCGCACGGCCCTGCCAGGTGAATTTTTGTGCAGATGCACAGTTTGCGGCTTGTATTTTCGGCGCAACGGTGGTATACTAACACCATTGCAACCTGAATCTTACCACAAGAAGAGAGGGATATCTATGGCTTTGTTCCGTCGCATGCTGCCGGTGCTGGCCGGCGCGGCGCTTGGCTGCGCGGCCACCTTGCTGGCCCAGCGGTATTCCAATTTGGTGGAGCACGAACATATTGTGGGCCCGGAGGCGTTTGACGACGCAGCCGAGCCCGCCTCCGACATGCCTGCCGCCCCGGCCGAAGCCGAACAGGCCCCGGCCGCCCCTGCGCCCGCACAGGCCCCCGTATCCACCGAAGTGCAGATTCCCCCGGTTGATGACGCCGCCCCCAACCCCAACCCGGTGCGCGATCACACCGACCCCGCCCCCACGGTGGACGGCAAGTTTGACCCCGCCGGCATTGCCCGGCCGGAGGATTTTGCCAACTGGGACGATCTCGGCTGCCAGGGGTAAGGCGTATTTCCCAAAATTCCAGGCGCTGGTTTTTCGGGTACGCCCCAAAAGGAAAGTTTTTTGGACGACGACAGGCGTTTGCCCCGCAGTGCTGCGGCGGCGTGCGTCTGTCGTCTTTTTCGGTTCTGCGCGCCGCAGGGTTTGCGCAGGGCTTGACCGATTTGCCGGGCCCTGCCCGGCTGTGAGTTTTGGATTGTGAGGTTTCGTATGCAGAATGATCTTTCTTCGCTGCTCGCGGTTTGCGGGCCGGTGGAGCGCTGCACGCTGCGGCTGCGCGCACTGTATGAATCCGCGGGCTACCGCAAGTTCCGCTGCGCCCGGTTTGAGGAATACGCCCTATACCAGCAGAACCAGAATTTCCTGCCGGATTCGCAGGTCATCACCTTCACCGACCTTGACGGCAAACTGCGGGCCATCCGCCCCGATGTGACCCTTTCGATTGCGAAAAACGCCCAGCCCGCGCCCGGCGCCTGCCAGAAATATTATTACAATGAGCAGGTCTGCCGCCCCAGCCGCGAAAGCCACACTTTTGCCGAGATCAGCCAGATGGGGCTTGAGTGCATCGGCGCCGTGACGCCGGCCGAACAGGCCGAAGTGCTGCGGCTGGCCGCCGAGAGCCTCGATGAGCTTGGCCCGCGCGCGGTGCTGGAGCTTGGCCACATGGGCTATCTGACCGGCCTGCTGGATTTGCTCGGCGTGCCGGCCGGGGCGCGCCCGCGTATCCTTTCGCTCCTGCGGGACAAAAACGCCCATGAGCTGCGCGCCGCGGCAGCCGCAGCCGGCCTTGAGGAAGCCGGCGCCGACGCCCTGGCTGACCTGCTCAGCCTGCACGGGCCGTTCGGCATGGTGCTGGCCGCCGCCCGCACCCGCCCCGGCAACGAAGCGATGCGGCAGGCGCTTGACGAACTGCAGGCGCTACAGAACGAACTTGGCGAAGCCGGCCGCGGCGCGCAGCTGGATTTGAGCCTGGCCGGCGATATGGACTATTACAACGGCCTTGTGTTCAGCGGGTACCTGGCCGGCGCGCCGCGGGCGGTGCTTAAAGGCGGCCGGTACGACCTGCTGGCCCGCCGGTTCACCCCGGGGGCCTGCGCGCTGGGGTTTGCGCTGTACTTAAACGAGTTGGAACGGCTGGATACCGCCCCCGCCGCCCCGGCCGATACCTGGCTGAACATCGCGCTGCCCAAAGGCCGGCTGGGCGATAAAGCCTACGGCCTGCTGGCCGGCGCCGGCTACGGCGCCGAAGAAGATTACAACGCCACCCGCAAGCTGGTTGTGGAAAACCCGGCCGCCCGGGTGCGGTACTTTCTTGTCAAACCGAGCGACGTCGCGATTTATGTCGAGCACGGCGCGGCCGATATCGGGCTTGTCGGCAAGGATATCCTGGTCGAATCGGGGGCCGATGTCTACGAGCTGCTCGACACCGGCCTTGGCCGCTGCCGGATGTGCGTGGCCGGCCCGAAGGATTTCATCGACGATGAGAGCCGCGCGCTGCGGGTGGCCACCAAGTTCACCCGCATTGCCCGCCGCCACTTTGAAGCGCGCGGGCGGGAGATCGACATCATCCAGCTCAACGGCTCGATCGAGCTGGCCCCGATCCTCGGCCTTTCCGACGTGATTGTCGATATTGTTGAGACCGGCACGACATTGCGGGAGAACGACCTCGCCGTGCTCGAGGAATTCATGCCGATCTCGGCCCGGCTCATCGCCAACCGGGCGAGCTACAAGTTCAAACACAGCCAGATTTTGACCCTGGTCGATAAGATGAAGGAGGCGCTGCAAGCATGATCCGCATTCTCAACTTTGATTCGGTCGCGCCGGAGGAAATCCTCAACCGAGATATCCGGGCCGAGGCCGATGTTGAATCGGTCGTCGATGCCATCATCGCCGACGTGCGCGCACGGGGCGACGAAGCACTGCGCGACTACGCCAAGAAGTTTGACCGCGCCGAGCTCGGCGACCTGCTTGTCTCCCAGGCCGAGATCGAGGAAGCCTTCGCCGCCGTCGGGGAGGATTTCATCCAAACGCTGCGGATGGCAGCCGCCAACATCCGGCATTTCCACGAGCACCAGGTCCACAAGGACTTCGTCGTCACCGACACCCCCGGCGTGCTGCTGGGCCAGAAGTACACCCCGATCGAGCGGGCCGGCGTCTATGTGCCGGGCGGCACGGCGGCCTACCCTTCGACGGTGCTGATGGACGTGATCCCCGCGAAGGTCGCCGGCGTCAAGGAGATTGTGATGACCACCCCCGCCGGCCCCGACGGCAAGGTAAACCCGAACATCCTCGCCGCAGCGGCGGTGGCGGGCATCGACCGCATCGTCAAAACCGGCGGCGCGCAGGCTGTCGCCGCGCTGGCCTACGGCACCGAAAGCGTGCCGGCCGTCGATAAAATCGTCGGCCCCGGCAACATCTATGTCGCGACGGCCAAGCGCAAGGTCTTTGGCAAGGTCGGCATCGATATGATCGCCGGGCCTTCCGAGATTCTCGTGCTGGCCGACGGCGGCGCGAACCCCGCCTGGGTCGCGGCCGACCTTTTGAGCCAGGCCGAGCACGACAAGCTCGCGACGCCGGTGCTTGTGACCGACAGCGAAGCGCTGGCCGAGGCCGTGCAGGCCGAGCTTGAGCGGCAGATTCCGCTTTTGCCCCGCGCCGCGATCGCGCGGGAGAGCGTCGATACCAACGGCAAGATCGTCGTGACCGACGATCTCGCCAAGGCGATCGAAGCCGCGAACCTCATCGCGCCGGAACACCTCGAAATCTGCACCGAAGACCCGTTCGCGGTGCTGGGTTCGATCAAGAACGCCGGCAGCATCTTTTTGGGCCGCAACGTGCCCGAAGCGCTCGGCGATTACTTTGCCGGGCCGAACCACACGCTGCCGACCTCCGGCACGGCAAGGTTCTCAAGCCCCTTGGGGGTTGACGATTTTGTCAAGAAATCGAGCTTTATCTATTATACCAAAGACGCCCTCGGCGCCGTGCAGGGCCGCATCGCCGATTTTGCCGAACGCGAAGGCCTGCACGCCCACGCGAAGAGCGTGACGATCCGGTTTGAGGATGAAAAATAAGCTGGGAGGCAACCATGAGCCGATTTTTTACCCCGGCGCTGGCGGCGCTGGAGCCGTATACGCCCGGAGAGCAGCTTGCGCGGCCTGACCTTGTCAAGCTCAACGCGAACGAGAACCCCTATCCCCCGGCCCCCGGCGTCGCCGCCGCGGTGGCGGATACCGTGGCCGGGCTGCGGCTGTACTCCGACCTGCGGCAGACAAAGCTCGTCTCGGCCATCGCCGCGCGCTGCGGCGTGCCCGAAGATTGGGTGCTCTGCGGCAACGGCAGCGACGAAAACCTGCTGCTCGCGATCCGGGCGTTCTGCGATGAGAGCACCCCGCTCGCTTTCGCCGATATCACCTACAGCTTCTACCCCGTTTTGTGCAACCTGCTCGGCGTGCCGGCCCGGGTGCTGCCGCTGCGGGAGGATTTCACAATCGACCTTTCTGCTTACCACAACTTAGGCTGCACGATCGTGATCGCGAACCCCAACGCGCCGACGAGCCTGCTGGCCCCGGTTGCGGAGATTGAGGACGTTGTGCGCACAAACCCCGACCACATTGTGATTGTGGACGAGGCGTATGTCGATTTTGCCGGGCCGGGGGCATCCTGCCTGCCGCTTGTGCAAAAATACGACAACCTGCTCGTTGTGCGCACCTTTTCCAAATCGCGCAGCCTGGCCGGGGCACGGCTCGGGTTCTGCGTCGGCCAGCCGGGGCTGATCGCCGATATGAACCGGGTCAAGTTCAGCTACAGCCCCTACAACATCAACGCGATGAGCGAGGCCGCCGGCGGCGCCGCGATGGACGACGAGGCGTATTTTGAAAAGACCGTCGCGGCCATCTGCGAAACCCGGGCCGAAACGGCGGCCGAACTGCGCCGCCGCGGGTTCACGGTGCTCGATTCGGCGACGAATTTCCTGTTTGCCCGCACGCCGCGCTGCCCGGGCGGGGCGCTCTGCGCCGCCCTGCGCGACCGCGGCGTCCTGATCCGCCATTTCGACGCCCCCCGCATCGCCGATTGGGTGCGCATCTCGATCGGCACCCCCGCCCAGATGCAGCGGTTGTTTGACGAGATGGACGCGGTGATGGGTTCACACACAAAGGAGGTCTTGCAATGATTGCGATTGTGGATTATGGGGTGGGCAACCTGTTCAGCCTGGCTTCGAGCGTGCGGGCGCTGGGGGCGGAGGTCTGCGTAACCCGCCGGGCGGACGACCTGCGCGCGGCGAGCCACATTCTGCTGCCCGGCGTCGGCGCATTTGCCGATGCGATGGACAAGCTCACCGCAACCGGCCTGGTGCCGGTGCTGCGCGAGGAAACCGCCCGCACCCCGCTGCTGGGCATCTGCCTGGGGATGCAGCTGCTGTTTGACCGCAGCCACGAATACGGCACGCACGACGGCCTCGGCCTGATCCCCGGCGAGGTCTGCCCGCTGGCCGACGACCTGCAAGACCCGGCCCTGAAAGTGCCGCACATCGGCTGGAACGCGCTGCACCTTACCCCCGGCCGGGCCGACGACCCGCTGTTCCGCTACATCCGCGACGGCGAATACGTCTACTACGTCCACAGCTACTACGCCAAACACTGTGATGCTTCGACGCTGGCGACCAGCGACTACAGCATCCCGGTGACCGGCGCAGTGCGGCGGGGCCTTGTGTACGGCACCCAGTTCCACCCCGAAAAATCCGGCGATACCGGCCTGCGGCTGCTGCGGGCCTTCTGCGAATTGTAAAGGAGGGAAAGCGATGAAACTTTTCCCTGCCATTGATCTGCGCGGCGGCCAGGCCGTGCGGCTGACCCAGGGCGATTATGACCGCATGACCGTCTATAACCCCGACCCCGCCGACCAGGCCCGCGCCTTTGCGGCGGCCGGCGCACATTACCTGCATGTCGTCGATCTGGACGGCGCGAAGGACGGCAGCACCGCGAACTTTTCCTCGATCCAGGCCATCACGGCGGCGACCGACCTTTACGTCGAGGTCGGCGGCGGCATCCGGGATGAAGCGCGGATCGAAGCCTACCTTGCCCTCGGGGTGCGGCGGTGCATCCTTGGCACCGTGGCGGTGCGGGATTTCCCGTTTGCGGCCCGGATGGCCAAGCGTTACGGCGACAAAATCGCGGTCGGGGTGGATATGCGCGGCGGCAAGGTCGCGGTCAGCGGCTGGCTGGAGGATACCGGCGAGGACGGACTCGCCTTCTGCCGCCGCTGCGCCGAGGCCGGCGTGCAGTCGATCATCGCGACCGATATCTCCCGCGACGGCACGCTCGGCGGCACCAACCTCGAACTCTACCGCGCGCTGCTCAAAATTCCCGGCGTCGAGATCACGGCCTCGGGCGGGATTGCCAAAATCGAGGAGCTCGAAACGCTGGCCGGCATGGGCTGCCACGCCGCGATTCTCGGCAAAAGCCTCTACACCGGCGCGATCGATCTGGCCGAGGCCGTGCGCCGGTTCGACCCGTGACCCCTTTTGCGAAACGGAGGAATGCCCCATGATTACCAAGCGTATCATCCCCTGCCTCGACGTCAAAGACGGCCGGGTCGTCAAGGGGGTCAACTTTGAAGGCCTGCGCGACATGGCCGACCCGGTCGAGATGGCCCGCTACTATAACATTTCCGGCGCCGACGAGCTTGTGTTTTACGACATCACGGCTTCGGCCGAAGGGCGCGGGCTGTTCACCGACATCCTGCGCGCCGTCGCGAGCGAGATCTTCATCCCGCTGACCGTCGGCGGCGGCATCAACACCCTTGAAGATTTTGACCGGGTGCTCAAATGCGGGGCGGACAAGGTCAGCGTCAACTCGGGCGCCATCCGCAGCCCCGACCTGATCTCGGCCGCCGCCCAGCGCTACGGCAACCAGTGCGTTGTGCTCTCGGCCGATATCAAGCGGGTGGACGGCAAGTTCATGCTGTTTGCCAAGGGCGCGCGGGAGAACACCGGCCTCGACGCGCTCGACTGGCTCGAAGCCGGGGTGCGCCGCGGCGCGGGCGAGCTCGTCGTCAATTCGATCGATACCGACGGGGTTAAAAACGGGTTCGACCTTGAACTGCTCGACGCCGTCGCAGCCCGCTGCCCGGTGCCGATCATCGCTTCGGGCGGGGCCGGCAAAAAGGAAGATTTCGCCGAGCTGTTTCTGCACCACCCCGGCGTCGATGCGGGGCTTGCGGCTTCGATCTTCCATTCCAAGCAGCTTGAAATCCATGACCTCAAGACCTATCTGCGCGGCGTCGGGGTGGAAATGCGGCTGTAAGCCGCGCCGCCTGCGCCAATTTCGCATACCGGGGCTGTTTTGCCTTTGCCCCCCTTGCATTTCCCCGCAAACTGCGGTACACTAAAAGTATCTCATTTTTTCTGCCAGTCAGGAGATTATTTGTATGGAATTTGCCGAAAACGCCAAGACCCTTCGCTTTGATGCGCACGGGCTGATCCCGGCCATTGTGCAGGATCATTATACCAAGGAAGTGCTGACCCTCGCCTACATGAACGCCGAAACCCTCGCGCTGACAATTGCCGAGGGCCGCACGGTTTTCTGGAGCCGCAGCCGGCAGGAGATCTGGCGCAAGGGCGAAACTTCCGGCAATGTGCAGCGTGTCGTTTCAATCACCGCCGACTGTGACAAGGACGCCCTTGTCGTCGAGGTGATCAAGGAAGGCCCGGCCTGCCACACCGGGGCCGAGAGCTGCTTTTTCAACCCGGTCTATGTCTCGGACGAACTCAAACAGTTCACCTGGGAGGGGCTCTATGCCCTGATTGAAGGCCGCAAGCAGGACCCCAAGGAGGGCAGCTACACAAGCTACCTGTTTGACAAGGGGCTTGAAAAGATCCTCAAAAAAGTCGGCGAGGAGAGCACCGAGGTCATCATCGCCGGCGCCAAGCGCGACAAGGAGGAAACCATCTTCGAGATCAGCGACCTGGCCTACCATGTGCTGGTGCTGATGATCGAGCTGGGGATCTCAGTAACCGACATCACGAAGGAGCTGGAAAAGCGCCATGTGGTGGACCACAAAGTAAAACAGGAGAGGATGCAGTAAAATGGCGGGCGAATACAAGCTGAGTTCGGTGCATGTACACTCGAAACTCTGTGACGGCAAAAACACCCTGGACGAACTGGCGGTGACGGCCTGGCGCGCCGGTCTGCGCACGCTGGGCTTTTCCGGCCACAGCCACACCCCCTGTGACATTGAATACTGCATGACCAAGAGCCGCACCGCGCTTTATAAAGCGCAGGTCGCGAAGCTCAAGGAGCGGTATGCCGGCAAGCTCGATATCCTCTGCGGGCTCGAATGGGATCTTTTCTCGGACGACGACCCCGCCGCCTATGATTATTGCATCGGCAGCGTGCACTATGTCGTCGGCCCGAAAACCGGCACCTACTATGAGATCGATTTCCGCGAGAGCGACCTGGCCAACTGCATCCGGTACGACTTTGACGGCGACGGCCTGGCCGTGGTCGAAGCGTACTTTGCAAACGTCGCGAAGGTGGCCGCGAAAAAGCCGACGATCCTTGGCCATCTTGACCTGATTAAAAAGATCAACGCCGGCAACAAGTTCTTTGATGAATCGAGCCCGCGGTATGCGGCCGCGGCGGCCGGCGCGCTTGAGGCAGCCGCCGAAAACGGCTGCGTGCTGGAGGTCAACTCCTCCGGCATCTACCGCGGCTACCGGGAGGATTTCTTCCCCGGCGACGCGCTGCTGGCCCAGTGGCGCGCGATGGGCGGCGAGGTCGTCATCACGGCCGACGCGCACGAGGCCAAGGCCCTGACCTTCGGCTACGACGAAGCCGCCGCCAAGCTCAAAGCCCTCGGCTTCGACCATGTCCAGGTGCTGGGCAAGGATGGGTTTGCGGCCTGTGAGCTGTAAAGGGCAGCGGCCAAAATTTTCAACAGAATCAACAAAACCGCTTCACCCGAAGGATGGGTGAAGCGGTTTTGTTTTAGTGTTTGGCTGTGCTTTATTGGGGTCCTTGTAGGGGCGGCCATTGGCCGCCCGCGGGTGGCGGGGTAAGTCCCCCGGGCGGGCAATGCCCGCCTCTACGTTTTTTGAGGCGGCATTGCCGCCGATCCACCGCAATTCCTAATTCCTAACTCCCCCCGCTCACGCCTGCTCCGCCAGATATTCCTGCGCAAAATGGATCGCGACGGCGCCGTCGGCGGTGGCGGTGACGACCTGGCGCAGCGCTTTGGCACGGCAATCGCCGGCCGCAAAGACGCCGGGGAGGTTGGTGCAGGTCGTCTCGTCGGCCTGGATATACCCGGCGCCGTCGCACTGCACCTCGTCACGGAAGAGTTCGGTGTCCGGCAGGCGGCCGATCGCGGCGAAAACGCCGTCGCAGGCCACTTCCTCCAGCGCGCCGGTCCTGGTATCGGCCAGCCGGATGCCCCGCACCCCGCCTTCCGGCTTTTGCAGCAGCGCGTCCGGGCGGCGGTTCCAGAGAATTTCAACGCCGGCATCCGCAAGGGCTTTGAGATAAACCGGGGCCGCGCGCAGCGCATCCCGCCGGTGAATCAGATATACCTTGGCGCAGAGCTTCGCAAGATGCAGCGCATCACCGACCGCCGTGTTGCCGCCGCCGACCACCGCGACCGTCTTGCCGCGGTAGAGCATCCCGTCACAGGCCGCGCAGTAGCTCACACCCCGACCGCGCAGCGCGGTTTCGCCCTCAAGGCCGAGCGGCCGCGGCACCGCGCCGGTCGCGATCACGACACAGCGCGCCTCGATCGCGCCGGCGTCGGTCGTGAGCTTCTTGACCGGGCCGGCCAGTTCGGCTTTGAGCAGCTCGCTTGAGCGGAACTCCGCCCCTGCGCGCTCGGCCCCCTGCCGCATCCGCTGGCCGAGATCGAAGCCGTCGATGCCCTCGGGGAAGCCGGGGTAGTTTTCGATCAGCGGGGTATCGGCCATCTGGCCGCCGCCGGCCAGCCTGTCCAGCTGGACCGCGCGCAGCCCGGCGCGCGCCGCATACAGCGCCGCCGTGCAGCCCGCCGGCCCGCCGCCGATGATCGCAACGTCGTAAATATTTTGCATTGTCATGGGAACCTCCTTGTATTTCGATGAAACAAATTAAAAATTAAGAATGAAAAATGAAAAATTGTGGTCGTTCGCGCACCGTCGGCGCGCGATCCACCTTGACTCCCAATTCCTAACTTCCAATCTCCCCCGCTGTCGGCAGCCGCATCACCGCCTGCGCGCCGTGTTCGGTGTTCGCAAACCGGGCGCTGCCGCCATGGGCGGCGGCGATCTGGGCTACGATGTGCAGGCCCAGAATATGCGGCCGCGGCGCGTCTGGCGCGGCATTCTCGGCGGCCTCGGGGTCAAGGGCGGTCAGCACGGCAAGCGGGTAGCCCGCACCGTCGTCGTCCACCGTGACTGTCAGCCAGCCCTCGGCCGCGTCGGCGCTGACCGCAACCGTACAGCCGCCGGGGTTGTGCCGCGCGCTGTTGCCGAGCAGGTTCGCCATTGCGCGGCGGAGCAGCGGCGCATCGACGTCGATGACGGCGGCTTCGGCGGCCGGGGTGGCGGTAAAGCCGACCTCGCAGCCGGGGTCGCTGTTGATAAAATCGATGACCGCGCCGCGCAGCAGCGCGCCGGCCGCCGTGGGGGCGCGGCGCAGCGGCTGCGCGCCGTACTGCAGCTTGCTTGTCAGGTTGAGATCCTCAATCAGCCCGCGGATCACCTGCCCCTGCGCCTTGATCGCCCCGGCCATGCCGCGCTGTGCGGGGCCAAGGGTATCATCCGACTCGAGCCGCTCGGCATAGCCGAAGATCAGCGCAAGCGGGGTGCGGATATCGTGGCTGACGCCGGCCACCCACTCGGTGCGGGCGGCGTCCCGCCGGGCGATCGTCTCGCTCTGGCGGCGCAGGTGGGCGCTGGTGCGGTTCAGCTGGCGGGCCAGCGCGGCGGTGGCCCCGGTTTCGGCCAGCTGCACCGGGCGGCCTTCGGCCAGCTCCTGCAAACCGTGTTCCACCCCGCGCAGCCGGCGGTGCATCGCCCAGGCCAGCAGCGCGCAGGGAACCACAATCAGCACAAGGTTCAGCGCCAGCACCGGCCGCACCGCGCCGAGCAGCGCCTCGTTGATCTCGGTATCCATATAGAAATTGTACCGGTTCACGCTGCCCGGCGGCCGGCCGAGCACAAGAACGCCATACTCGGTCAGGTAGCTCATGACCGGGTAATCTTCAAGATACCACCGCGCGAACGAGACAACCTCGCTCGCCGTGTAGGGATGGTCGAGCGATTCGGGCAGGTTGTAGCGGTAGATGACGTTGCCTTCGTCGTCCAGCATCATCGCCCAGGCAAAGCCGCTGAACCACTCGGCCGGCGTGTGTTCGGGGCCGGGGGCGGGGTTTCCGGCTTCATCCAGGGTGAAGCCGGCCGCAATCTCGCTCGGGAAATAGCGGGCGATTGAAAGCGCCTGCCGGTAGCCGACCACCCCGACAATCCCGATGAAGATCGCGACGTTGAGCAAAACAATCCCGAGCGCAATGCCCACCCCCGCCAGCACATACCGGCGGATCAGCCGCCCCAGCGCGCTCATCGCTCCTCCTCCGCCAGAAGCTTGTAGCCAAGGCCGCGGGCTGTCAGCAGGTATTGCGGCCTGCCTGGTTCGGGTTCAATCTTTTCCCGCAGGTGGCGGATATGCACGCCGAGGGTGTTCTCGCACCCGTAGTAATCACATTGCCAGACAGCCTGGCAGAGCGCGTCGAAGCTGACGATGTGGCCGCGGTTGGCCGCGAGTTTTTGTAGCAGCGTGCGCTCGGTGCCGGTCAGGGGCAGGGTGTTCCCGCCGGGCAGCGTGACGGTGGCGTCGCGCAGGTCCACCCGGCGCCCGCCCAGCCGCAGCGCGCCGGAAGCCGCCCCCTGCAGTTCGGCACGGTAGGCGCGGCGCAGAATCAACTGCACGCGCAGCAGCAGTTCCTGGGTCAAAAACGGTTTGGTCAGGTAATCGTCCGCCCCAAGGCCTAAGCCGAACAGCCGGTCGGCGTCGGCATCCCGGGCGGAAAGAAAGAGCACCGGCACCTCGCCGCCGGCGTTGAGCTCCCTGAAAAGGGTGAAACCGTCTCCGTCTGGCAGGTTGATATCCAAAATCATCAGCTGGGGCGCACGCGCCGCAAACGCCCGGCGGGCCGCGGCGCAGGTTTGGGCCGTGCGCAGGTTGGCGAAGCCGGCGTTGCTGAGCGCCTGGCTCACAAGGGTCAGCAGGTCGGGGTTATCGTCAATCAGCAGAATGTCCGCTTCCTGGATGCGGGTCATGGGCACAGCCCCCCTTTCCCTTCCATTATACCCGCCCCGCCCCCAAAGGGCCAGTGGCCCGGGCAAAGTTTAAGAGAAAATTAAGCTGCGCCCGGGGCGGGGATTAAGGCGGATGGGATACGATCGGGATGTGGCCGAAGAAAAGGCCGCTTGAACCACAATCCAATAAGGAGCTGACTGCCATGTCTATCACTTCCCCCGCCCGCCCGGTCATCGAAACGCACGGGCTTTGCAAGCGCTACGGCGCCCAGATGTCGGTTGACCACCTTGACCTTGCCGTGCCGGCCGGCAGCGTCTATGGCTTTATCGGCCCGAACGGCGCAGGCAAATCGACGACGATGAAGATGCTGCTCGGCCTTATCCATCCCACAGCCGGCCAGGTTTTGCTGCTGGGCAAGCCAATGAACCCGAAAAACCGGCTTGCGCTGCTGCGCAAAACCGGCAGCCTGATTGAATCCCCGGCCGGTTACGGCCACCTGACCGGCTGGGAAAACCTGGCGATTGTGGCTGACCTGAAGGGGGTTGACCACCGCGAGATTGACCGCGTGCTGGAGGTTGTCCGGCTGACAAACGACGCCAAGCGCAAGGTGCGGGAATATTCGCTCGGCATGCGGCAGCGGCTGGGCATTGCGCAGGCGCTGCTGGGCAACCCGCCGCTGCTGATCCTGGACGAGCCGACCAACGGGCTGGACCCGGCCGGCATCCAGGAAATGCGCGCCCTGATTGCCGAGATGCCCGAACGCTGCGGCGCAACCGTGCTGATCTCGAGCCATCTGCTCAGCGAACTGGAACAGATTGTCGATACCGTCGGCATCCTGAACCACGGCAAGCTGCTGTTCCAGGGCCCGCTGGGCCAGCTGCAGCGCCACAGCCAGGGGGATATCACCCTGCGCCTGCTGCACCCCGAGCGCGCCGAAAGCGCGCTGCGGCTCAGCGGGGTGGCGGTTACGCCGGGCCGCGACCCGCATGAGCTGACGCTGCCGCCGCTGCGCGACGCGCTGCTGGCCGAACTGGTCCACACGCTGGCTGACCGCGGCGCCGGCGTGGTCGGGCTGCAGCGGCGGACCAAATCGCTGGAAGAAATTTTCCTGAGCCTGACCGAAACCGACGGGGAGGTGGCCTGATATGCGCGCCTTGACCCTGTTTGGCGTGGAATGCCGCAAAGCCCGCCGCCGGCACGACGTGCCGGTCACAATCGGCATTGCGCTGCTGGTGCTGCTGTGGGCCGGCGCCAACTACGAGATGGACACCGCCCAGGAACTTGCCACCGGCTATTCCGCAATGTATTATGCAATCCCGGTTATGAACGCCGTCGTCATGCCTGTCGGCATGGCAACGCTGGCAAGCCGCATCTGGGATGTGGAAACCAAGGGCGAAAGCTGCAAGCTGCTCTTCACGCTGCAAAGCCGCGGCAGCCTGTTCTGGGGCAAGGTCGCGCTCGGGCTGGCTGAAAACCTCGCCGTCTGCGCGATTGAAACGGCCGGGGTGTATGCAATGGGCGCCCTGAAAGGCGTGACCGAAGCGCCGCGCCCGGGGCGGTTCGTCTGGCTGTTTGCCGCAACCTTTGCCGTCAACGCGATGCTCTACTTTTTCAGTTTGTTTTTAAGCATTCGGGTGCGCAACCCGGTCGCGGCGCTGGCCGTCGGTTTCTGCGGCGCGCTGATCGGGCTGTTTGCCGCCTTCATGCCGGTGGTGTTCAGCTTTTTTATCCCGTTCGGGTACTATGTCCCGCTGAACGCGGTGCAGATGCTCTGGGACCCCGAGACCCGCATCTCGGACTTTATCCTGACCGATTACCGTTTCTGGCTTCTGGGGGTAACGGCCGCGCTTGCATGCCTGGCAGCCGCCGCCTGCCGCCGTGCTATTGAAACAAAGGAGGTTTGACCGATGCTACTGCGCTGTATCCGGGCCGAAAACCGCAAGCTGCATGCTTCGCCGATCTGGCTCGTTTTCCTGGTGGTGCCGGCTATTTCCTGCCTGTACGGCACCTACAACTTCCTTGGCAACCTCGGGCTTTTGGATTTCAACTGGTACAACCTTTGGACCCAGCACACGCTGTTCTACACCCTGTTCTTCTTTGCGCCGATGGTAGGCGTCTACGCGGCGTACCTGTGGCGGCTTGAGCACCGCGGCCACAACTGGAACCGGATCATGGCCGCGCCGGTGCCGCCGCTGGATCTGTTTCTGGCCAAGTTTGTCGCGGTTGCCAAGCTCACCCTGGCCACCCAGGGCTGGGTGTTTGTGCTGTATCTTGTCTGCGGCAAGCTCTGGGCAAAGCTGCCGGGCTGGCCGCCGGTGGAAGTCGCCGTCTGGCTGGTGCGCGGCGTTGTCGGCAGTTTTGCGATCATCGCGTTTGAACTGCTGCTCGCCATGGTCATCCGCAGCTTTGCTGTGCCGGTGTTCTGCGGGCTGGCAGGCGGGGTTTCCGGCATGCTGGCCGCCAGCCGCGGGCTGGGCTATGTCTGGCCGTTTGCGCTTATGCAGATGGGGATGAACTCCAACAAAAGCGAGGACGTGCTGGCCGGCGGGCTAGGAGCCTTTTTGCTGGCCTGCACGGCGTGGTGCGCCGCGCTGTTTGCCCTGGCCTGGCTGCTGCTGCGCCTGCGGGATGTAAAAAGCGATACAAACTGACAAAAAAGAGCGGGAAAGCACTGGCTTTTTGCAGGCGGGCGCGGTATAATAGCCGCAGATACAGCTTGCGGCCCGCGCCGGCCGCTTTTCCGCATACTTGGGCTGTGTTCCGAATTCATCCTGCCAAGGGGGTATCCGCATGACCGCCAATGCCGCTGATTTTGCCGGGCCAAACTGTGGCCGCCGCTATGAAAAGGAACTGGAATCCCATTTCCGCGATTGCCTGCTGTTCTATCTTGACGGCCGGATCAAGTTTGAACGCTATTGCTACGGCGAGGCCGCCTGCCTTGTGTTCAGCCTGTGGGCCAAAGGCTTTGATGCCGACGGCAAGATCCTGTGGGAAAAGGAGCCCGAGTTTGAAACCGACCAGAAGGCGATCCCGCGGGTACTGACCGACATCCAGGAAAGCGGCGACGCGCTGCAGTTTGACGGCGCGCGCAAGCGCTATGTCAAAACCGAAGAGTTTGACACCGACAAAATGAACGGCTACAGCCGGTTCAAGGTCTTTCTGCTGCGGCAGAAAGCGAAGGGCTGACCAAAGCCGCGTTGTCTGCCCAGGGCAGAGAGCCGTCCCCCCGGCCTCTGCCCTGTTGCCGTGTCAGGCGGCGGGTGCGCGGCATACGATAGGGCAGGCGGTTTTGTGCAACCCTTTTGTCACCAATTTGTGCCATTTGCTTGACCTTTTCGCCCTGCCGTGGTATAGTAATACCAAGTAAATTGAGATTTCCGGGTTTGTCCCGTTTTTCGGCAGCGGTCGCGCTGCCGTTTCGCCCGCCTGCGGCGGGCTTTGCAAGACGCTCTGTAAAGGAGGTCAGCTTCCCCTTGAAGCGCTTTTTGTGCGTGGTGTTTGTCGCCGCGCTGCTTGTTCTGTGTGCCGCCTGCAGCCGGCAGGCTTTTTCCAACGTGCCGGAGCCCACGGCCGCGCCGACGGCCTCTTCTTCGCGCAACCTGAGCCGTGAGGCCGCGCGCAGCGAACCGGTCATTGTGGATGAGACCTATGCGAACAGTGACAATGTCTCCCCCGCCACCCAGGCGCCGGCTACCGCCGAGCAGCCTGCCGTGGATACCCCGGAAACCGGGGATTCCCGCGTGCTGTACCTGATTGGGGCGCTGGGGCTTGTGTTGATCTGTTCAGCCGGCCTGTTGCTGCTGCGCCGTATCTGAAGCCGTGATTGATTTGGGGACGCTTTGGCGTCCCCGTTTTTGTTGTCTTTTCAAAACTCAGGAGAAGAAAGAATCCATACGCCGCCTCGAAAAATGCCGCGGGGCCGTTTTCCTGGCGCCGGCGTTTTTTTGACCTTTCGACAGTCTGAGCGCGCCGCAAGGCGCGCGATCTACCGAATTCGTTCTCTCTTATCTTGCAAGGAAAGGAGCCCGCCATGCCCGGAACCAAGCGCTACCGCCGCCTGAAAGGGGACAGCGCCTATTATCCCTTCGGCGCGCGGACCGCGCTGCGCCGCCGCCAGCGCCGGCAGGCCGCCCTGCTCTGGGTGTGCGGTTTGGCGGCGCTCTGCCTGGCCGCCGTGCTGGGGGTGCGGCAGTGGGTGTTCCGCGGCGGCCAGCCCGAACCGCCCGCCCCGGCCGTGCTGCCGGCTTCGGCCGAAACTGCCGCCACCCCCGAACACGCCCGCACTCCGGTGACGGTGCGGCCTGTCACCGTTGATGCGCTGGCCGCCACCGCCGATGCCGATGCAGACGCCCAGGCCAGCCCCGCGCCGGCCCCATCCCCTGACGCCGAGACCGAGGCCGCGATCCTGCCGGCCTACCGCGAACTGTATGCCGAAAATCCCGATCTGGTCGGCTGGCTGCGGGTGGACGGCACAAACATCGACTACCCTGTTCTGCAGACGCCCGGCGACAACGAATACTATCTGCGCCGCGGGTTTGACCGGCTGTACGCCACCTCCGGTTCTCTGTTTCTTGACGAGCGCTGCCGCATTACCCCGGACCCGACCGCAAACTGGCTGATTTACGGCCACAATATGGCCGACGGTTCGATGTTCGGTGAGCTGGACGCCTATGCCGACGAAGATTTCTGGCGTGAACACCCGACCTTCACCTTCGATACGCTGACAGAACCCGGCACCTGGGCGGTTGTGGCCGTGCTGCGCACCGAACTGGGCGCCGACGAACTGCCCTACTACACCTTCTTTGACGCCGCCGACCGGGCCGACTGGCAGGCCCGGGTGGATGCGATCCTTGCGCTGGCGCTGTATGAGACCGGCGTCAAGCCGGAATACGGCGACCAGCTGCTGACCTTATCGACCTGCGGCACATCGAGCGTTTACACCGACGCGCGTTTCGCTTTGCTGGCCGTGCGGGTTGCCTAGGCCTTGCATTTTGGGTTCAAATTCGGTATGATGGTAATTGCACCAAAGAAGAATATAAAGGAGATGGAACCTTATGGCTGAATTCCGTTATGAAGTGACCGAGCGCATCGCCGTGCTTTCCACCAACGCAAGCGGCTGGGAGCGCCAACTGAACATGGTGAGCTGGAACGGCAAAGACCCGAAGTACGATATCCGTGACTGGAGCCCCGACGGCAGCAAGATGGGCAAGGGCATCAGCATGACCCGCGAGGAACTCGCCACCCTGAAAGGCATTCTCGACGAAATGGAGCTGTGATGGAAGACTATCGCCGGCAATTCATCGAAATCTATGAAAAGCAGATCACCCGCCCCGGGGCCGACCGGCTGCTGAAATGGCTGGACGGCACCGACTTTTTCCGCGCGCCGGCTTCGACCAAATTCCACGGGGCCTGCCCGCAGGGGCTGGTGATGCACAGCATCAACGTCTACAACGCGATGATGCAGCACTTTTTTGAGGAGGGCGACAACGCCGAGACCTTCGCGGTCTGCGCGCTGCTGCACGATGTCTGCAAGGCCAATTTCTACAAGGTCAGCTCCCGCAATGTCAAAAACGATGCAACCGGCCAGTGGGAGAAGGTTCCCTTCTACCAGGTGGCCGACCAGCTGCCCTACGGCCACGGCGAGAAAAGCGTCTACCTGATCGAACATTTCATGCGGCTGAAAACCGACGAAGCAATCGCGATCCGCTGGCATATGGGCGGGTTTGACGATGCGGTGCGCGGCGGCAGCTATGCGATCAGCGACGCCTACAACCGCTACCCGCTGGCGGTCAAACTGCACGCCTCAGACCTCATTGCCACCTACCTGATGGAACAGGGCACGAGCGAGGTCGAGAACGGGCATAGCAAATAGTGTTTTGTCATAAACGAAAACCGGCCGCCCCTGAGGGGGAGGCCGGTTTTTGGGTTCGTTTGAATATCAAAACCGTAGAGATTGTGCGCCGCTACGATCTCAACGCATTTTACCCCATTTCCCACAATTTAGGTGGCGCACTTATTCCGCCCCCGCCCCGCTCAAATACGCATCGATCCTGCCGCTGTAAATCTCCGGCCACTGGGCGTCGTATCCGGCGAAAAGGGTTTTGAAATAGTCGGCTTCGGCGGCGTCGGGCGGGCTGATGCGCTCGTAGCAGTAGAGGGTTACGCCGTTGGCGAGCGGGAACTCGGTCACATAGGCATAGTGGGCGGCGGCCGGGGTGTCGGTGCGCAAGGCGGTGTTGACGCCGCCGACCAGCCCGCTCTCTTCGGTCTTATCGGTCACCATGACGTATTTGCTTGACCAGATGCCGGTCGGGAAGCCGTGGGTGGAGGGCACGCTGCTCTCCCACAAAATCATCGTCTGCAATTCAGGGTGGGCCGGGTCGCTGAAAGCGAAGGTCGTGCCGCTGTAGCCGTCCGAATCGATGTTGATGTAGACGGTCTCGTCTGTCCCGCAGTTTGCAAGCACAAAATCGGTCACGGCGGCCATCGCGTCAAGGTCGGTGCGGCGGGTCAGATCGAGACTGCGGTCGCTGAGCAGCAGGGTGCTGACGCTTGCGCCCGGCAGCCGCAGCGCGTTGCCGCAGTTGAGCAGGAAGAAGGCCGCCAGCGCCCCCGCCCCGCCGCGGTAAAGCGCCGCGCGCTGCACCCCGCAGACGGCCGCCGCGAGCCGGAACAGCCCGGCCAGGTAGGCCGGGGCCAGGATCAGCGCCTGGTGGTCGCCGAGCGACTGGGTGTGGGTGAAAAGAATCATCGCGAGCAGCGAAGCCCCGGCCAGCACAAGGGCCGGCGCGCGCGTCTCTTTGCGCCGCAGCGCCAGCAGCAGGCCGCCCGCCGCCAGCGCCAGCCAGATTATCCCCTGCGCGCGCAGCTGGTCAAGGCAGTTCACCCAGAACCCGCCGCCGTAGTACGCGCCGTAGATATCGGCGTAATCGGTTGAAAGAATCGTGCGGAAGGTCGGCAGCAGCGCGACGATGGTGACCACAACCGAGGGGATGCCAAACTTGCATAGGTTGCCGAGCGCCCGGCCGAACGCCCGCCGCCGTGCCGCGCCGACCAGCACGGCCAGCGCATAGAGCAGATAGTACCCGACGATCCAGAACATATACCACCGGCGGGTCAGCACCAGCGCGAAGGTGGCCGCAAACAGCACAGCCAGCCGGGCCGGGGGCAGCGAATCAAAACGGAAATCGACGGTCAGCAGCAGGATCATCGCGACAAAGACGAGGCCGAAGGCGTCCGGCATGCCGTGGGTGGCCGGCACCAGGAACATCGGCCAGAGCGTCATCACAGCCATGCAGATCGCGTAATACCCGCCGCGGCGCTCAGCCGGCAGGCCGAGCGCATCGGCCGCCCGCCGCGCCAGCATGAGCCAGGCCAGCCACATCGGCACAAAGCAGGTCAGCGCATAGCTGGCCATAAAGGCGTTGACGGTGCGGGGCAGCAGCAAATAGGGCAGGCTGATGAAGAGGTTCATGAACATCTTGTAATCGGCTGCCAGCAGGCTGTCCAGCAGGGTGCGCACGCCGTAGAACCCGTTGGATGCAAAGCTGTTGAACAGCAGATTCTGCTTGGCGTAGTAGTTGATGGCGTCCTCGCTGTAGACAGTGCGGCGGTACAGCACAAGCGCCAGAATCACAGCCAGGCCGACTGCCGCGCCGATGGCGAAGGCCCGGCAGAAGGCGCGGTCGTCCCGCATCCGCTGCCCCGGGAAGGCCGTGCGCCAGCAAAAGCCGAGCCCCTGCCAGAGCGCGCCGGTGCAGATGGCCCAGAGCAGCAGCACAATCAGAAGCCCGCCATAGGCCGTGATCGCCCCGCCGGCCAGGATACCTGCCAACAGCGCCACGCCGCAGCCGAGCGCCCGGGCCGGGGCCGGCAGCGCGGTGAACGCATTCCTGCCGCGCCGCGCCGCAGCGCGTAAAGTTTGGATCGGGTGGTACATAGGGACTCCTTTTTTATAAGAGTTTAGCGTTCAGATCGTGTGTTACGGAATAAAAAACGGCAGGCCGCTGCGTTTGCCGGCGGCCTGCCGTGGAATCATTTGTTGGGCTTGTCCAGCCGGCGGAGCGCATCCCCCAGCTCCTGCGAAACAGGGCGCTGGCTGCGCGCAGTACGGCGCAGCCGCTTGGCCGGGTCATTGGCCGGGGCGGACGGCTGCGGGCGTTCCGGCCGTACCGGGCGCACGCGGCGCGGGGTGGCTTTGGCGCGGGGCGGTTCTGCCTGGCGGGCGGGCGCAGGGGGTTGCGCCGGCACAGCCGGGGCAGTCTCACGGCCAAAGGTACGCAGGTCGGCCCCCAAAGCGTCCAGATCCCGCTTGGTGTCATCCAGCGCCTGGTAGATCGCACCGGTCGCATTTTCCAGATCCATACTGGCAGAATTCAGCCGGTCATCCACGCGGGCCAGGCGGTCCCGCAGCAGCTGCACGCCGGCCGCCAGGGCTTCGGCATGTTCCGCCATGCGGGCGCGCTGGGCCTCAGCCTCCTCACGCAGGCGGCGTTCGGCGGTCTCGGCGCTCAGGCGGGCATCGGCCAGAATCTTGCGCGCTTCAATCCGGGCCTGCAGATCCACCGGGGTGGCCGGCGGCGGCACAGGCGCGGGGGCCGGCGTTTCAGCCGGCGCAGGCGCGGGTTCAGGCTCCGGCTTGCGGGCGGCGGGCATACCGCCTTTGGGGATCATGGCCTCCATCTCGTCCACCTGCTTTTGCAGGTCACGGCAGCGGAACTGCCACTCATACCCGGCCTGCTGGCAATCTTTAAGCTTGCTCTGCAGGGCGGCGGCGCGGCTTTCGGCGTCGGCCAGTTTGGTCACAGCGTCGCTGCCGGCCTTTTCGGCGGCTTCGGCGCGGGCATTGGCCTGGTTGAGTTCCTGCTGGAGCTTTTCCACACAGGCACGCGCGTTGGTCTGATCCTTTTTGAGCTTGTCCAGTTGTGTGTTGAGCTGGTCGATTGTCTGCTGCAATTCCAGCTCCCGCTGCTGGGTCTCATTGGCCAGCGCGTTCATGTAGGCCAGCACATCGTTTTTGTCAAAACCTAAAACGCTGGTACGGAACCCCTTTTCCTGGATGGATGGTTCCTGCAACGGCATGGCGTTCCTCCTCGATCAATGGGGGCAAAAACCCGGCGCAAAACCGCCGGGCCTGCCCGTACTTCCAGCCGCTACGCGGCGCATCGCAGCCTGCGGGGCAGGCTGGCTGTTTTGTCCGCAAACGCCGCGCGCGGCGCATGTGTTCAGGAACGCTTGTTCAGAATGCTGAGCAGGTCGTTGAAGTAATCGCCGTCATCCTCATCGTCCTGGTCGGCCGCCTTGGTATCGGCAGCGGGGGCGCTGATATCGGTGTTGAAGACCTGGCTGAACACCGGGCTCGGGATAACCGGGTCGGGCGCAGGGGCCGGTTCCGGCGCGGGGGCCGGCTGCACCGGCTGGGCCGCCGGCGCGGGCTGGGCCGCACGCTGGGCGTTCATTGCAGCCTGGATCGGTTCGTCCACACCCGGGGTGTTTTCAAAGCCGGTCGCCACAACGGTGATGTTCATCTCGTCGGCCAGGTGGTCGTCAAAGGCGGTGCCCCAGATGATGTTCGCATCGGGGTGGGCGCTCTGGGTAATCATCGAGGCCGCGGTCTCGACATCGTCAAGGCCGATGTCAGGACTCGAGGTGATGTTGATGATGACGCCGCGCGCGCCGGCAATGCTGGTTTCCAGCAGCGGGCTCGAGATCGCAGCCTTGGCGGCGTTTTCGGCCTTGCCGGCGCCCTTGGCGACGCCGACGCCCATGTGGGCAAAGCCGGCGTCCTTCATGATCGAGCGCACGTCGGCAAAGTCAAGGTTGATGAAGGCCGGGATGTTGATCAGGCTCGAGATGCTCTCAACACCCTGGCGCAGCACGTTGTCGGCCGCTTCAAAGGCGTTCATCAGGGTGATCTTTTCCTGGCTGATGAGCTTGAGACGCTCGTTCGGGATGACGATCAGGCTGTCCACATGCATCATGAGGTTGGCGATGCCCTGCTCAGCCAGGCTCATCTTGCGCTTGCCCTCAAAGCTGAAGGGCTTGGTCACGATGCCGACGGTCAAAATGCCGAGGTCGTGGGCCGTTTCAGCCACAACGGGAGCCGCGCCGGTACCGGTGCCGCCGCCCATGCCGGCCGTGATAAAGACCATCTGCGCGCCCTTGAGGGCGTTGGCGATTTCATCCTTGCTTTCCTCGGCGGCACGCTGGCCCACTTCGGGGTCGGCGCCAGCGCCGCGGCCCTTGGTCAGCTTGGCGCCCAGCTGCACCTTCTGGGTTGCTTTGGAGTTAATCAGGGCCTGCTGGTCGGTGTTCATTGCCACAAACTCGACCCCGCCGAGACCGGCTTCGACCATGCGGTTGACGGCATTGCCGCCACCGCCGCCGACGCCGATGACCTTGATGTTAGTTACATTCTGCATCTCTTCATCGAGAACGAACGCCATGAGTGTATCCCCCTAAATCTTTCAGTTCGGCAAGCGGGCCCCGGCCGCGCGCAGCAACCGCCGCGCCGCAAAAACTGCCGGGCACAAGTACCGTGTTATCCATATAACTGATTATTAGCATACCAAATCTGCCGTTCAATTTCAATAGCTGCACGGCAAAAAGAAAAAAAATTGCCGTGCGCCCCGTGGTTTTGTCTAAACCCCACGAGACGCCGGCAGCATTTTTATCAGTTTTGACCATCCTCGTTCCAATCATCCAGCCGGCGGCAGCAAGCGCCCAGCCGGGCAAGGTCGGCGGGCAGGTCGGCATAGCCGCGGCGGATGTGCCCGGCATCCCGCAGCAGGCTTTCGCCCTGCGCCCCCAGCGCGGCCAGCACCAGCGCCGCCCCGCCGCGCAGGTCGGGCGCGGTCAGCCCGGCCCCGTGCAGCGGCCGGCCGCCCCGCACCGCCAGGTCCCTCCCTTCGGCCCGCACCTGCGCGCCAAGCGCCCGGAACCCTTCGGCGCAGGCAAACCGGTTCTGGAACAGCGCATCGTGGATCGCGCTCTCCCCTTCGGCAAACAGCAGCACGGCGGCGGCGAGAGGGGCCGTATCGGTCGCAAAGCCGGGCCAGGCGGCCGTGCACAGCCGCACGCCGCCGCGCAAAGGCCGGCCCGGGTCGCGCTGCACCGCAAACCCTTCCCCCTGCGGCGTCACACGGCAGCCCACCCGGCGCAAAAACTGCAAAAAGGCCCCCAGATGCCCGGGCGGGCAGCCTTCCACCGTCACCTGCCCGCCGGCAATCGCCACGGCTGAAGCATAGGTTGCGGCCGCAATACGGTCGGGCAGCGGGGTATGGCGCGCGCCGCCGGGCAGCAGACCGCCGGCGCCGCGGATGGTCAGCACCGGGGTGCCGGCCCCCGCAATTTCCGCCCCGGCCGCATTCAAAAAAGCCGCCACATCCTGAATTTCCGGTTCCCGCGCCACGCCGCGCAGCGTCGTATATCCTTCGGCGCAGGCGGCCGCCATCAGCAGCGTCAGGGTGGCCCCCACACTGGGCAGCCGCAGCGTGTAATCCACCGCGTGCAGCGCGCCGCGCAGCCGCAGCGTGACCGCCTGCGCCCCTGCCTGCACCGTAGCCCCCATGGCGGCCAGGCCGTCAAGGTGGATGTCGATCGGCCGCGGCCCAAGCCGGCACCCGCCGGGCAGCGGCATTGTGACGGCGCCGGCCCGGATCAGGAGCGGCGCCAGATAAAAAACCGAAGCCCGCATTGCTCCGGCCACCGCAGGCGGGATATCGCCGCAAAGCGGCCGCGGCGCAAGCCGGATGGTATCGCCCTGCAGTTCGGGCGCCGCGCCGACCGCCCGCAGCAGCGCAAGGCTGGTGGCCACATCCGCCAGCGGCGGCACACCCGCGACGGCGCAGGGTTCACCGCAGAGCAGCGCGGCAGCCAGCAGCGGCAGCACGCTGTTTTTTGCCGCTGCCGGCCGGATGCACCCCTGCAGCCCCCGCCCGCCTGTAATAGCAATTGTCTCCATCGCCGCACCGCCTTTCGCCTTTGCCCGCCGTGATCCCCGTAAAAGTCTGCCGCCTCTCCACACATACCATTCTATGCCGGTGCGGCGGCAAACTGTCCCGCGCCGTTTTACAGCAGCAGCGGCTGTATCTGCACGCCGCGCAGCGCGCTCTCCAGCGCATCGGGCAGCTGGGTGAAATCGCTTTTGAGGCTGTTCGGCTTCTTGAAGCTGTCATCCTGCCCGAAGGGTACAAAATAGAAATGTTTGCGCTGCAGCAGCGCCGCCAGGCTGGGTGCGCTGCCGGCAAGCCCATCGTTGGTGGAAGGCGCCAGCACCACCGGCCGGCCGCCGCGCAGCAGGCTTTTGGCCGCCAGCGTCACGGCGGTTGAACTGATGCCGGCCGCCAGCAACCCCAGCGTTGTGCCGGTGCACGGTGCGATCACCATCGCCTGGGCAAGCTTTTTCGGGCCGAGCGGTTCAACCTGCTGCAGGGTGGTCAGCGGTTCCTGCCCGGTGATCTGCCGCAGCGTTTGTTTCAATGCGGCAGCCGTACCGAAGCGCGTATCCTGCCCGGCCGCGCTCGCGCTGAGCACCGGCACCACCCGCCAGCCGCGGCGGCACAGCGTTTCAATCTGCGGCAGCACGGCCGAAAAACTGCAAAAGCTGCCGCACAGCCCGAACACGACGGTGCGCGGCGCATCCTGCCTGGTCTCCATGTTTCACCCCTCCCCTTCTGTCTGTTCGCACAGCATCCGCAGCACGGTGTCGGCAACCAGCGCACCGGCGGTGGCCGGGGCGCAGCGGCCGGGCAGGCCGGGCGCAAACCGGGCGCAAAGCCCCAGCGCATCGGCCGCCGCCAGGTCCACCCCGCCCGGCGCGCTGGCCAGGTCGATGATGACCGCGCCCGCCGGCAGCCGGGCCAGCAGCGCAGCCGGCAGCACCGGCGCGGGAATGGTGTTGACCACCGCTTCAAACCCGGGCAGCAGCCGGGGCAGCGCGGTAAGCGGCGCGGCGCGGCAGCCGCTGCAGCGGGCAGCGGCGCGCTGGTCAGCCGCGCGGGCCGCCACCGTCACCCGGCCGCCCAGCGCCGCCAGCCGGTTTGCCACAGCCCTGCCCACCCGGCCATACCCCAGCACAAGGAACGGGCTTTCCCAGATGGTGCGGTCCCGCAGCTGCAGCAGCAGGCCCAGGCAGCCTTCGGCTGTCGGCACTGCGTTCAGCCGGGCCAGCGCCGGCTCTTCGTAATAGTCGTAAAGCTGCACGCCCCGCGCCGCCGCACAGCCGCGCAGCGCCGGCCCCACACGGCCCGCAAAGGCCCGCGCGCCCGGCCGGGCCGCCGCCAGCGCCGCCATGCTCTCCGGCTGGGATTCGGCCGTCGTCATCGGCAGCAGCAGGTTGGGCGCTTCGGCGGCGCGGTCAGGCGGCAGCACGGTGCAGCCCGCAGCCCGCAGCGCGGCCGCGGCGGCATTCTGGCGGGGGTCCGCCCCCACCACACAAAAGACAATGGCCATGCCATCCACCTCCCCGGTTCTGGGCCATCCTATGCCGGGCCGCACGCGGACGTGACAGCGCCCCCGGCGAAATTCGCCGGGGGCGCTGTCACAAATGAAAAACTCTGGCGGTTCGGCGGCCTGCGCCCGCCCAAACAGGCAAAGGCGCAAAAGGCGAAACGGCAGAATTTTTCTTGCTTCCTTCTATTAATAATATCGCATGGCGTCGCACAGGCCGCGCCAGATCGGCAGCGGATCGACCGGGACTTCGCCGATGCGCACCTCGCCGATGGTGACGGCGTTGGTGGTGGCGATCTGTTCGCCAATGCCGACGGTATCGCCGGCGTCCACCTGCAGGGTGCGCAGGTTATAGAAAATGCTCTTGACGCCGCCGCCGTGTTCAATAACCAGGGTGTTGCCGGCCGTGCCGCCCAGGTCTTCGGCCAGCAGCACCCGGCCGTTTGCCGGGGCAATCAGCGCCCCGCCCCGTTCGCTGGAGATGACGGCGTTGGTTGCGGTGCGCCCGGTACCGGTGCCGGCCTGCCGCTGGGAAACCGTGCGCCCGACATACTCGGTCGTACCAAAGGGCAGCGTCACCTCGATTGTGGAGGGGAAGGGCTGCACAAAGCCGCCTTCGGCCCAGGCCATTTCGGGGTCAGCCACCGTCAGCAGCGCCTGAACCTCGGCCGGGGTTTCCTCAGCCGAAAGATAGGGCGTGGTCAGCTCGCTGCGCCAGGAATAATCCCGCGCGGAGGCGCTTGTCTGCCGCACCGTCAGGGTGTATTCCTGCGTAAAGGCACCCGCCTGCAGCTGGATCGTATACTCCCCGGTGGGGCGGTCCACCTCAATAGGCAGGTAGGCGATCCACCCGCTCTGCCCTTCGTAGAACGGGGTCGCCGTGAGCTCGGTGGTCAGTACCGGCGTTTCACTCACGCCGCTCACCCGCACCACCGCAACGCCGCCCTGCTGCACCGCCGTGGTATTCAGCCGGAAGGAGGGGCGCAGGTTGACCGTGAAAGCGAACCGGTAGGTCTGGCTTCCGCTGACCCCAGCCTCATGGCTCAGGCCGGTTTCGGTGCGGTACACCGTAAGTTCCGCCGTATAATCGCCGTTTTCGGTGAATTCAAAGGTGACGAACTCTTCGCCTGCGCCGTCAAAAACCGTTTCGCCCTCCGCGTCTTCCACGACCAGCCGGCTTTCGCATTGATCCGCCTGGATGGAAAGCGAGACCGACGCGGTCTGCACCTCGTCCAGCTGCTGCGGTTCCCGGGTGAGCTGCTTTGCATAGCTGCGCTTGAACCAGTCGCCCACAACCGGCACGCGCCAATCGTAAGCCGCCGTTTCCAGCGTTTGGCCCGCAAAGCTCGCGGCAACTTCGGGCAGCATATCCTCGGTCGCACCGCTGTACAGCCAGCCGATGCCGACGCCGGCCACCACCGCAACAAAGGCCAGCACCAACAGCAGCCACTTGCACAGCCCCCACACGCCCGAAAGGACCCGCTGCCCCATGGTGGGGGCTGCGGCCTCCTCGTCCGTTTCGGGGGCGGGTTCGGCAGGCAGGGCCGCCATCAGCTTTTCAATCGAAAGCTGCACCGTGCGGGTCATCTCCGCCGTGCGGCGGCGCTGCTCCTCGGTTTCAGCCGGCGCTTCGGGTGGTTCTGCCGGCTTATCGGGCTCGGGTGCTTTTTGCTCCGCAGCTTCGTCCGGCGCAGGCGCTTTGCCCTCCGGTTCCTGTGCGGGCGGTTCCTCCCGCGCCGGCTTTTCGGCTTCCTGTGCGGGCGGTTGCTCCGGCACAGTTTTTTCGGCTTCCTGCGCAGGCGGTTCGTCCCGCGCAGGCTTTTCGGCTTCCGGGGCGGGCGGTTCCTCCCGCGCAGGCGGTTCGGCTTCCGGGGCGGGTGCGGGCGGTTCGGTGGTCGGCTCGGCTGCCTCGCCCTGGTCAGCGGGCTGCTCTTGCCGCACCGCCGCGGCGCTTTCCGCCGGCCGGGCGGGCTTTTTGCGGCGTCGCCGCCGCTTTTTGGGGGCCGGCGGCGCCGCGCCCTCCCCGGGTGTTTCCGGGGTTGTCGGTTCGATTTTTTTCTCCTCCATATCCTCCATATGCGTCACTTTCTGCCCGCCCACTGGCAGGGCCTCCCTCTATCGCAATTTGCACGGCGGATTCTCAGCGGTTTTCCTGGTATTGCAGGCCGCTCGAACCGCGGATCGCCGCGGACGGGTCAACCGATTTGCTGCCGATGCGAAGTTCATAAATCAGGTCATGGGCCTCGGTGGCAAGGCCGACGGTATCTCCCTTGACAACGTTCTGCCCTTTTTGCACCTGGACCTCACCCATGCCGAAGAGATAGCTCTTGACGCCGCAGCCATGGTCGATGACTACGGTGCCGCCCGACATGGCCAGCGTGCCGGCAAAGACAACGACGCCGTTTTGCGGCGCGCTGACAATGCTGCCGGGTTCGGCTGCGCCATAGGTCAGCCCGGTGGAGCGTCCGGCGCTCTGGCCGTCCGCCATCAGCCGTGCGCCGTAGGGGATGGTGGCCGAGCTTGGATGGGGGGAAGCAAAGGCCCCCTGCCAAAGCTTGCCTTCCTCGCTGGTGGTGTAAAACGGCCAGATCGCGTTGCGGTATTCCTCGGCTGCGGCGGCATCGCTTGATGAATCGGGCTGGGTCTGGATGGTCGCGGAATCCATCTCGGTCACCGAGAGGGTCAGCTCCTGCACCAGATCGCTGCAGCTGAGGGTCAGGGTGTGCGCCCCGCCCTCGGCGTTATAGGTAACCGGGATATAGCCCATGTAGCCGTCCTGGGTGGGGCGGAACCAAACATCCCCCAGGTCGGTTGCAAGCGTCGGGGTGCTGCCGTCCAGAATGCCGGTAACCCAGACTGCGACAATCGTGCCTTGGGGCGCGCTGTCGGTGCTGAGGATGGCGCGCGGCTTCTGGTTCACGGTGAAATTGGCACGGTAGGAATACCAGCCGGTGCTCTGGCCCGGCGATTCGGTATCCGGGTCGCGGTAAAGGGTCAGCTGCAGCTCATAGGTGCCGTTCTGGCTGTAGACATAGCTGTTGTAGCCGGCGGCATCACCGGTTACGCCAACCGTGCCGTCCGGCGCGGTCAGGGTCAGTTCACTGCGGCTGACCCAGTCAGGCAAAACCAGCGCGGGCGCTGCATCGCCAAAATCGCCGAGTTTTTGCACCGTGAGGTTGGTCGGCTCGCCAAAGCTGCGGGTCAGGTACTGCCCCAGCACCGGCACCGACCAGTCCGAACCGTTGGGTTCCAGCGCCACCTCCCCCAGCGTGGGGTGGGTGTCCGGCAGGCGGTTTTCGCCGGTCATGGCATACAGCGCCGCGCCGGCGCCGCCCAGCAGCAGCGCCACCATCAGCAGCACCATCACAATCCACAAAAACAGTCTCTTCATGCCAGGGGGTCCTCCAAACGGCGGCAGGTGAACAGCAAAGGCCGGGTACGCCCCTTGCCGTGCAAAAGGTCACACCTGGCCGTTGTCATGCGTGATTTTTCTGCCTGTGCGCCGGCTTTACTGCGCGGCGCCCTCGGCGCCGGGGTCGGTTTCGGCGGCAGGGGCGACATCCTGAATCGGCTCATAGGTCGGTTCATCGTCGTCCGCATCAAAGTCGTCATCGGCGTAGAGCAGCTGCTCGTATTCGTCCAGTTCCTTTTCCCGGCGGCGCAGATAAAGCGCAACCGCCGTCAGAACGCCAGCCGCCGCGGCGATAAACGCCAGCGCGACGCCAAAGGTGGATTTCTTCATCATAACTGCATACCTCCCAAGGGGGTGGCAGGCCGACCGCCCGCCTGATGTTCGGCGCGCCTGTGGGCGCCTTGTTACTATTATAACCGAGCCCGGGGGCGAATACAACAACACAAAAGTAAAATTTTGGTGGTTTCGGCCGTTTTTACCGTTTTGTCACAGTCCCCTGCCGGGCAGGTAGGCCGCAAACGCGCTGGGCACCGGGTAGCGTTCAGCCAGCTCGTCCGGCTGCGCCCAGGCGTAGCCGGCGGGCAGCGGCACGGCCGGGGCCTTTCCCTGCCAGCCCGAAAGCTCCCAGATGCGGTGGGTAAACACATGCCGGGCCGGCGGCAGCGCGCGCTGCCATTCCACCTGCAGCCCCAGCGGGGCAAGCGCCGCATCCAGCCCGGCGCAGTCAAGGCTCCGGCCTTCAAACGCGGCCGGCTGCCAAAGGTTTGCCAAAAGCCCTTTGGCCGGGCGGCGCTGCAGCAAAAGGCCTGCCTCGCTTTCAACCAGCGCCACCGTAACCGGAAGGCGCTGCTTTTCCTTGCGGGGCGGTTTACAGGGCAGCCGGGCGGCCCGCCCGGCCGCCCGGCCGCGGCAGAGCGCCGCCACCGGGCAGGAAGCGCAGGCCGGCGCGCCCGGCAGGCAGACAAGCGCGCCGAGTTCCATCAGCGCTTCGTTGAAAGGGCCCGGGGCGTCGGGCGGCATCTCGTCAAGCACAAGCGCGGTAAACCGCCGCCTGACCGCCGGTTTGGTGATGTCGGCGTCATCATTATACAGCCGGGCAAAGACCCGCAGCACATTGCCGTCAACCGCCGGGGCCCGGATGCCGAAGGCGATGCTGGCGATTGCACCGGCCGTGTATTCCCCAATGCCGGGCAAAGCGCGCAGCGCCTGCCAGTCCGCCGGCAGGCTGCCGCCGTATTGTTCGCAGACAAGGCGGGCGGCCTTCTGCATATTGGCGGCGCGGTTGTAATACCCGAGCCCCTGCCAGAGCTTGCGCAGCCGGTCAGGCGGGCAGGCCGCAAGGGCGGCGGGGTCAGGCAGTTCGGCCACGAACCGTTCGTAATAGGGCAGGGCTGCGGCAACGCGGGTCTGCTGCAGCATGATCTCACTGACCCAGATATGATAGGCCGAAGGCTCCTGCCGGAACGGCAGAAGCCTTCTGTGTTGCCAAAACCAGGTAAGCAGCCCTTCGGCTATGCCGAGCGCCATCAAAAGCCCCCGCAGGTGCGCGGGAACGGGATCACATCGCGGATGTTCGGGATGCCGGTGACATACATGAGCAGACGCTCAAAACCAAGGCCGTAGCCCGCATGCTTGACCGAGCCGAACCGCCGCAGGTCAAGGTACCAGTCGTAATCAGCGCAGTGCATGCCCAGCTCCTCAATGCGCTGTTCCAGCACATCGAGCCGTTCTTCACGCTGGGAACCGCCGATCAGTTCGCCGATGCCGGGCACCAGCATATCGGCCGCCGCGACGGTCTTGCCGTCGTCGTTCATCCGCATATAGAAAGCCTTGATTTCCTTGGGATAGTCGGTGACAAAGACAGGCTTTTTGAAGACCTGCTCGGTCAGGTAACGCTCATGCTCGGTCTGCAGGTCCATCCCCCAGGAAACCTTGTACTGGAAATTTGCATCATTTTCCTTGAGCAGTTCGATCGCATCGGTATAGCGAACCCGGGCGAAATCGCTTGTGGCGACAAGGTTGAGGCGCTCCAGCAGGCCCTTGTCAAAGAACTGGTTGAAGAAGGCGAGCTCATCGGCGCAGTGATCCAGAAGATAGCGCACGACATACTTGGTCATCGCCTCGGCGGTATCCATATAGGTTTCAAGGTCTGCGAACGCCATTTCGGGTTCGATCATCCAGAATTCCGCCGCGTGGCGGGTATCGTAGCTTTTTTCTGCGCGGAAGGTCGGCCCGAAAGTGTAAACCTTGCCCAGCGCCATCGCGAGAGCTTCGGCTTCCAGCTGGCCCGAAACGGTCAGGTTGACCGGCCGCTTAAAAAAGTCCTGGCTGAAATCGACCATGCCGTCCTCTGTCTTCGGGATGTTGTCAAGGTCCATCGTCGTAACCTGGAACATCTCGCCGGCGCCCTCGCAGTCCGACCCGGTAAAGATCGGGGTGTGGACATAGGTAAAGCCGTTTTCATGGAAGAACTGGTGCAGCGCAAACGCAGCCTGGCCCCGCACCCGGTACGCCGCCAGGAAGGTGTTGGTGCGCGGGCGCAGGTGGGTCATGGTGCGCAGGTATTCGGTGCTCATCTTTTTCTTTTGCAGCGGATACTCCGGCCCGCAGGCGCCCAGGATCTCGATCGCGTCGGCGTTGATCTCAAAAGGCTGGCGCGCGCCGGGGGTCTGCACAAGCTTGCCGGTCACGGCAAAGCTTGTGTAGAGGCCGCACTTGGCCACCTCGGCATAATTGGCAAGCTTGTCGGCCTCAAACACAACCTGGACCGGCTTATAGCAGCTGCCGTCGGTCAGTGAGATGAAGCCGATCTTTTTGGAATCCCGCACCGTCTTGGCCCAGCCGCACACGGTCACCACAGTGCCGCTGGCCGGGGTGTCGGTGTAGAGCGTGGAAAGCTCCACGCGTTGTTTCAGATAATCCATACGATCCCCTTTCTCCCTCTCTTGGGCTGAAGATAGGGGTATTATACCGCATTTGCACGCCGTTGTACAGAGGCAGAACGCCCGCGCTTTACGCCGAAGCCCCCAGCACCCCGGCCAGGGCCCTGGCCGCGTACTCGCCTGCGCGCACCGCCTCGGCCAGGGTATTTGCATGGCCGCCGACTTCAATCAGCAGGCTGCCGGTCGTGATATCCTGGTTATAGAACCGATACCCGCAGAGCACCGGCCGTGTCAGGCCGGGGTATGCGCTCTCCATTGCCTGCTCCCAGGCGGCGGCAAAGGCAAGGTTCTGCTCCCAGCGGGGCAGGTTGACCGTCGTACCGTTGTCACACCCTGCAATCAGCATCACCTGGGCCGTGGGCTCGCCGTTGATGTCGGCGACCGGTTTGATCCGCATGCCGTCCGCCTCGATTGCATCGCGGTGCACATCCAGAATCACCTTGATGCTCGGATATTGTTCGAGGTAGGCGCGGGCCGTCTGGGCGCTGCGGCCGTAGCTTTCGGTGTAGCTCGGCGAATCGTGCAGCGTCTCATCGTGCAGGGTGTTGATGCCGGCCGCGTTGAGCACTTCGGCCATCCGCGCGCCAACCGCGCACATGTTGGCCGTTTTGTCCTGGGTGCGGGCCGCAAAGCCCGGGTCAAAGACAAGGTCGTCCCAAAGCTGGTAGGTTTCGGTCGCGTGGGTGTGCAGGATCAGCACCTGAGGTTCGGCGCTGTCAAGTTTGATCTCAAACGGCAGCGGCCCGGCCGCGGCGGCGGCCAGCACCGCGTCGTCGCGCTCGGTCGAATTGCGGATGCTGCCGGCCGCCAGCGTGATATACCCTTCCCCGCTGCCCTGGCCGTACTGCCGCGCCTCAATCGCGCCGCCTTCGCCCGCAAGCAGTTCGGGCGGGGCCGTCGCGCCTGGCAGCGTGCCGGACGGGGCCGGAGCCGGGCTGGGCGAAGGCTCGGGTTCGAAGGGCGCAGGGGTTGCGCTCGGGGCCGGCTGCGGGGCGGGCGTGGGCGCCGCCACCGGCTGCACGGCCTCGGCGGGGGCCGCCTGCGGCTCGGCCCGGGCTTCCCGCACGGCAGACAGGGCAGCTGCCGGGGCATAGAGCGCCGCGGCAGCCCACCCGCCGCCGATATGCGCCCCGGCCGCCACACTGCCTGCCAGCACCCCGGCCCCCAGCGCCAGCGAGGCCAGCCGCCCCAGCACACGGCGCCCATCCAACATACCGCATCCCCCCTGCTGGCCAGTATATGCGCCGCAGCGGCCCCCTTTGCCGCCGTATTTGCAAAAAAAGCCGCGCTGGCAAAAAAATTTGAGCAAAGGTCTTGCAAGGCAGCCAAAAGTATGCTAAGATTATTCGTACTGTTATGGGTCAACCAAGGAGGTGGAACGAATGCCTAACATTAAATCCCAGAAGGACCGGGTCGTGCAGGCCAAGAAAGAGGCTATGCACAACAAGGCCATCAAGACCAGCCTGAAGACAGTGATCAAAAAGGCAGACGCTGCCATCGACAGCAACGCCGCGGATAAGGACGCCGCCATCCGTGCGGCCGTCTCGGCTATCGACTCTGCGAAGAGCAAGGGTGTCATCCATAAGAACACCGCTGCCCGCAAGGTCGCCCGCATGGCCAAGCGCAACAACAAGGTCAGCGCCGCGCAGTAATTCCCGCATGAACAACCCCTGCTTTACCTGGCAACAGGCAGAGCGGGGGTTTTCATTTGTTCGGATCTTGGTTCGGGGCTGAGTTGATCGGGGGCCGCGGCACGGTTTCGCGCCCGCTTCGGCTGGAAAATCCGCTCAACCGGCGGTCAACTAGCGGTCGAGGGCGCTCAACCGGCGGTCGGTTGAGGATTGGCCGGCCGCGTGGTAATGTGTAGGCAGCGCAAAATTCAACGCTCACTGCGCCTTAGAAAAACGAACGGCGGCGCAGAACCACAGGAAGGAGCTTACCAATGAACAACCAAACGTTTGGCACCACCATCGCCGCGCTGCGCAAAGCGCAGGGCATGACCCAGCTGGAACTGGCCGAGAAGATGGGGGTTACCGATAAGGCCGTATCAAAATGGGAGCGGGATCTCTCCTTCCCCGACGTGAGCAGCCTGCCCAAGCTGGCCGAAATCTTCGGCGTCTCGGTCGACGAGCTCATGCAGGTGAAGGCCGCCGGCGCAAAGATGGACGGGGCAGAAAAGCGGGACAGCATTGCCGAAATCCTCGACCTTGTTTTGAAAGGCGTCGCGCTTGCAATGGGCGTCGCCGTCGTCGTGCTGTCCTTCACCGGCCTCGACGCCACGCAAGCCGCCCGTATGCTCGGATTGGGGCTGGCCTGTCTGGCGGCGGGGCAGCTTGGGCGGAAAAAATAAAACGTGGATCGAGCGTCGGCGGCGTAGCCGCCGATCCACCGCAATTCCTAACTCCTAACTCCTAATTCCTAACTTTTTTCAGTTCTGATCCCTGCTCTTCCCCACCGCGGCGGCGAGGATGCCGAAGACCAGGCTGGCCGTGATGCCGCCGGCCGCAGCGGTCAGCCCGCCGGTGAACGCCCCGATCAGGCCGTTTTCCGCCACCGCCTTGCAGACGCCCTGGGCCAGCAGATGTCCGAAGCCGAGCAGCGGCACGCTGGCGCCGGCCCCGGCGAACTCGACAAGCGGGGCATACAGCCCGGTGGCGCTGAGCACGACGCCGGCCACGACGTAGCCGGTCAGGATGCGCGCCGGGGTCAGCGCGGTGTAATCAATCAGCAGCTGGCCGACGACGCAGAGCGCGCCGCCCACCACAAAAGCCCAGACAAAATTCATGCTTTCCCCTCCCCTGCCGCGATGTCAGCCGGCGCAGCCAGTTCAACCGCATGGGCAATGCCGGGGATTGTCTCCCCCTGCTGTACGGTGGCCTGGCTCATCAGCGCGCCGGTGGCCAAAAACAGCACACGCCGCCACTGCCCGGTTTGCAGCCGCGGCAGCACATACGCCCCCAGCACCGCCGCGCTGCACCCGGCCCCGCTGCCGCCTGCGCCGACAGGCTGGGCATCAAGGTCATAGAGCAGGCAACCGCAGTCGAGATGGTTGTCGAGGACGAAGCCCTCCCGCGCCATCTGCGCTTCGAGCAACGCGCTGCCGACTTTGCCGAGGTCGCCGGTCAAAACGGCGTCATAATCCTGCGGCGCGGTGCCAAGCGCCGCAAAGCAGGCCAGCAGGGTTGAGGCCGCAGCCGGCATCATCGCCGCGCCCATGTTGTTGATGTCCCGCACGGCATAGTCCCGCACACGGCCGAATGTGGCCGAAAGTATCCGCACGCCTGCCGTGCCGGCCGGCCGCACAAGGCAGGCGCCGGCCGCCGTGGCCGTCCACTGCGCCGTGGGGGTGCGTTTGCCGCCGTAGTCGAGCGGGGTGCGGAACTGGCGTTCGGCCGCGCAGAAATGGCTGCTGGACAAAGCCAGCGTGCGCTCGCTGTAGCCGGACGCCGCAAAAGCCGCAGCCAGGGCCAACGTTTCGGCCATTGTGCTGCAGGCCCCGTACACCCCGGCGTAGGGCACGTCGAGGGCGCGCATCGTATAGTTGCTGGCCGTGCACTGGGCCTGCAGATCCCCGGCAAAGGCGAGGGTCAGCTGCCGCGGTGTGACGCCGCCTTTGCGCAGGCAGTGGGCAACGCAGCGGCTCTGCAGGGTGGATTCGGCGGCTTCCCAGCTGCGGCAGCCTTCGGCCGCAAAGCTTGCGTCTTCCACAAGCTCGTCAAAGCCGGGGGCGAGCGGGCCTTTTGCTTCCTGCCTGCCGCCGACCGCGGCCCAGGCCGCTATGACCGGCGGATGGGCAAAGAGCAGCGTGTCTTTCTTTCGGAGCGCCATCTCACCCACCCCGCTGCATCGCCCAGTAGAGCAGCCCCCACACCCAGGAGGCAAACGAACCGTAGGCGATAACCGGCCCCGCGATGGAGAAAAGCCGCGCGCCGGTGCCGGTAACCCAGCCTTCGGCCTTGAATTCCACCGCCGCGCTGACAACCGAATTGGCAAAGCCGGTGATCGGCACAAGGGTGCCGGCGCCGGCCCGGGTGGCCAATTTTTGATACCAGCCGGCCACCGTGGCCACGGCTGACAGCCCGATCAGCGTAATGCTGACAAGGGTGCCGGCCATTTCGGGTTCGTACCACCGTGCATAGAAGACGCGCAGCGCTTCGCCAAGCAGGCAGATGCTGCCGCCGACACAGAACGCCCAGGCGCAGTCCTTGCCGGCCGGCGAGGGCGGTGAAGCACGGCGCACCATCCGGGCATAGAGCGAGGGATCAAGCTTCAAGCGGAACACTTCCTTTTCGGGTGTGCCGGCGTTTCGGGCCGGCATGCCCGTGATTTTATGTTCCTAGCTTTCCCGTTCCGCCGTAAAATATGACCTGCCCGCGGTAATAGGGTTCGGGCACCGTGGCACGGTAGAGCGCCCGCAGGTCGGCGCAGGCTTCGGCATCCGGCGCGGGGCCGGCGCAGGGCAGCACGAGGATCAGGTAGCGCACCCCAAACAGCCGGCTTTCCATCGCGGTGGCGCGCGCGCCGGCCCGCAGGTAGAACGCCACCCGCTGCCGCGCCACCGCGGCGTCGGGCGCTTCGGCCGGGTGCTCGCATTCAATCAGCAAACTGCGCCGGCTTGGCGCAAGGTAACCGGCCAGCGCCTGCAAAGCCTTTGTGCCAAGGCCCTGGCCGCGCATGGCGGGCAGAACCGCAAAATAATCGAGCAGCGCGCTCGGGCTGCCCGGCTGCGCCATCAAAAAGGCATAGCCGGCAAGGCTGCCGCCGTCATCCTCCACCGCGAGGGGTTCGTACATGCCTTTGCGCAGCAGCGCCGCCATTGAGGCAAAGGGCTTGCGCTCCGAATCGGGGAAATCACGGACAAGATACCGGTCGTAGATCTCTTTGGCCTGCCGGCGGTTGAGCAGCCGCAGTTTCATACAAAGCGCCCCTTTCCAAGTTGGGATGGATACGGTATAATGGTAGTGCTGAAATTTTACCACATACTATGCGCCCGCCGCAAATCGGGCGTCAGGAGGTTCGCCATGGAATGGACCGATATTCAAATCACGGTGCCCAAGCGCTACGCCGATACAGCCGAGGCAATCGCAACGATGGTCGCAAACGGCGGCATCTATATTGAAGACTACAGCGATCTCGAACAACAGGCCTGGGAGATCGCCCACGTCGATTTGATCGAGCAGGAACTGCTCGATCAGCCGCGCGACATCGTCAAGGTACACATGTACCTTGCCCCCGACGAAAACCCGGCCGAGGTTCTGCCGCTGTTCAAAGAGCGGCTCGAGGCTGCCGGCATCGAGTACGAGCTTTCCACCGCCGGCATCGAGCAGGAGGATTGGCAGAACGCCTGGAAGCAATATTACCACGCGATGGACATCGGCCGGCGGCTTGCGATCGTGCCGGGCTGGGAGCGTTACGAAACCGACCGCATCGCCATCACGATGGACCCGGGCATGGCCTTTGGCACCGGCACGCACGAGACGACGAGCCTCTGCCTGGAAGTGCTTGACGAGATGGTGCAGGGCGGCGAGCGGATGCTGGATATCGGCACGGGGTCGGGCATTCTGGCGATCGCGGCGCTCAAACTTGGCGCGGCTTCGGCCGAAGGAGTGGACATTGACCCGATGTGTGTGCGCACGGCCGGCGAGAACGCCGCCCGCAACGGGGTCGAAGACCGGCTGACCGTGCTCGTCGGCGACCTTTCGGACAAGGCGACCGGCGTCTATGACATCGTCACGGCGAATATCGTCGCCTCAGCGATCTTGAGCCTTGCGCCGCACATTCCGGCACTGCTGGCCCCGGGCGGGCTGTTCGTATCCTCCGGCATCATCGACACCCGCAAGGAGGAAGTGCTTGCCGGGCTGCGCGAAGCCGGGCTTGACCCGTTTGAGGTGCGCGAGAAGCGCGGCTGGGTCTGCATCCTCTGCCGCAAGAAGGAGGCATAAGATGCCGCACCGCTACTTTACCAGCGAGATCGGCGGCGGGCGCGCCGCGCTGACCGGCCCCGACGCGCATCACCTGGCCCATGTGATGCGCGCCAAAATCGGGGATACCGTGCTGCTCTGCGCGCCCGATGCGACCGAGTACACCGGCACGATCACCGCAATCGAACCCGGGCGGGTCAGCTTTACGGTCAGCGAAGGGCTGCCGAGCACAGCCGAACCCCGCACCGAGGTGACCCTCTTTGTCGGCTACCCGAAGCAGGGCAAGCTCGAGGATGTGATCCGCCACAGCGTCGAGCTCGGCGTATCCGAAGTCGTGCCGTTCTTCAGCCGGTACTGCGTGGCCACCCCCAAAAAAGAGGACGCCAAGAACGAGCGTTACCGCCGGATTGCGGCCGAAGCCGCCAAGCAGTGCGGCCGCGGCAAGCTGCCCGGCGTTGCGATGCCGCTGCCGGATTTTGCGGCGGTCTGCGCGGCGCTGGCCGGGTATGACCTCGCGCTGTTTTTCTATGAAGGCGGCGGGCAGAGCCTGCGGCAGATCCTTGCCGCCCACCCCGAAGCGCGCCGCATCGCGATTGTGACCGGCAGCGAGGGCGGCTTTGCGGCCGAGGAAGCCGCCGCTGCGGCCGAAGCCGGGGCTGTAACGGTCGGGCTGGGGCCGCGCATCCTGCGCTGCGAAACCGCCCCCCTGGCCGCCCTGGCGGCGGTGCTGACGCTGACGGGGGATTTGGAGTGAAAAGGAGGTTTCCCGAATGATTGTAACCGAAAAAAACATCACGCTCCGCGATGGGCGTACGGCGCGGCTGGCGTCGCCGGAGGTGGGCGACGCCGCGGCTTTATTAAATTGCGCCAAAACCTGCTTTGGCGAGACCGACTATCTCTCCCGCTACCCCGAGGAGTTCACCGTCACGGTCGAGCAGGAAGCCGCCTGGATAGAGAGCGCCCGCCAGAACCCCGACACTGCGCTGATCGCCTGCACGGTGGACGGGCAGCTTGTCGGCAACGGGCAGATTGATTTCAGCCCGCTGTACAGAACCCGGCACCGCGCCATCATCTCGCTCAGCGTGCTGCGCGCGGCCTGGGGGCTCGGCATCGGCTCGGCGCTGCTCACCGAGATGCTCGGGCTCGCCCGCCGGCGCGGGGTTGAGATCGTCGAACTCACCTGCGTAGAGGGCAACGACCGCGCCCGGCGGCTCTACGAAAAGTTCGGCTTTGCGACCGTCTGTGAAAAACCGTTCGCCTACAAATACAAAGACGGCCGCTACGCCAGCGGATTTACGATGCAGTGCAGGGTGAACGAAGTGAAATAAGAAATAGTAAAGAAGAAAAAGGTGGATCGCGCGCTTGCCGCGCGCTCAAAAAAGCAAAGAGAAACTCTCTCAACTTTTCTGAGCGCGCCGCCGGCGCGCGATCCACCAATTTTATTCTTTTTACTTTCACGCCTCCTGTCCGCGCTGGTCAGACATGTCGAGGTCGAGCAGGCTGGCTTTGAGCTCGGTCAGGCAGGCGTTTTCGACACAGAAACTGCGCGCGCCGAGCCGCATATAATCCGGCATGCCGTTGAGCTGGTTGAGCGGGATGCCGCAGAGCACCACCGGCACGTTGCGTTCGTTGGCGGCGTCCAGCACTTCCTGCACCAGCCGGCGCACGACCGGCATATCGGTTTTGCGGCGCTCCTCCCGCTCGTTCTGGGGCTGCACATAGATGAAATTGGCAAGGTCATCAAGATCAATATAGAGGAACTGCACGCCGTGGTCCATGATTTCGCTGGCCTCCAGCGCCGAAGCCGGCACCTCAATCATGCAGCCGAAAGCCATTTCCTCATTGAACGGAACGCCGCGGCGGCGCAGCTGCTCCTTGGCTTTTTCAACCGTCAGGGTAAAATCGTCCCACCCCTGCACGCCGCAGATCATCGGCACCACGGCACAGAGCGGGCCATCGGTGGCAGCCCGCAGCAGCGCGCGCAGCTGGGTATCGTAAAGTTGTTCACGCGCCGCCACCGTCTTAACCGTCTGCACCCAGGGCGCGCCATCGTCGGCGCCGGGGTCAAACAGCCGGACCACCACGGGGTACCCGTCGCCGTTTTCCAGCATACGGCGGTACTCCATCACCTGGCGGTCTTCATCATAATTGTTCAGAATCATCGATTCCGTCCGCACCAGGCCAATACCGCCGTTGGCGCCGTTCTTCATGGCCGCCTGCATCTCGGACGGATCACTGGAGTTGGCCGAGCCAAGGATTGTAAAGGAAGTGCCGTCCCGCGTGCGGCTCGGTTTGCCAACCAGCGGGTCCGGGCGGTACCGGCGGCGGGCCATGACCGCGATGCGGCGGCGGGCGGCGGCGGTCTGTTCCGCCGTGGGGTCAACGGTCAGGGTGCCCTGCTCGGCATCCAGCACGGCGCGGTGACCGCCGGCCGTCACCGCCATCCCTTCGCCAAGCCGGCAGATGGCCGGTATTCCCATGCTGCGCGCCATGATCGCCGCATGAGAATTGACCGAGTCCCGCTCCGACACAAGGCCCAGGATCATTTCGCGGTCCATGCTGAACAGGTCGCTGGGGTAAAAGCGGTCGGCCGCCAGGATGCTCGGGGTTTTGAGCTCCGGCGGGCGGCGCGGGCGCCCATCCAGAATATCGACAACGCGGCGGCAGGCATCGCAGACATCCACGCTGCGCTCCCGCAGGTAGTCATCTTCAATGTTGCTGATACGGCCGGCAAAGATACGCTCCGCCCGTTCGACCGCGGCGGCGCTGCCGGCGCCGGCCGCAATGTAATCGCCAATCTCGTTGGTGAAGGATTCATCCTCCAGCAGGGCCACCTGGAACATCAGGATATCGGCGTCCTGCTGGTCCTGGGCATGCTTTTGCAGCTGCATGAGCTCATCCTTGGCCAGCACAATGGCCGCGTCGTACAAGGCGCGTTCGCGGTAAGGGTCGCTGACAATGCGGTGCAGGCCGACCATGCCGCGATCAATGCGCACCACCGGGCCGACGGTGAGGCCCGTGGCGGCTGTCGTTCCTGTGAAAATACGCATGACGATCGCTCCGTTTCCTTAGGATCACGAAGAAAAAAGTCGGGCAACAAAGGCGGGGTTAGAAAAACTGCATTCCCTGCAGAGTGTGGGTGACCAGCGCGGTGACAAAATCTTCCGGCGCGGCGGCAGCCATCGCGGTCTCTCCCAGCGGGCTGCCTTCCTCGGCGCCAAGCAGCACCCGGAACCGGTCAGCCGGGTCACGGTCAAAGCTGCCAAGCAGCGTCAGCGCCAGCAACCGCGGCGGGTAGGGCGTTTCGGGGCTTACCCCAAGGCGTTCGGCCGCAAGCTCCAGCGGGGCGGCGGCGCCGCGGGTGGGGGCCAGCAGGTTTTGGGCAAACGGTGCCGGGTACCCGCCGCGCTGGCGGGCCATCGTTTCGGCCAGGGCCAGCGTGGGCGCACGGGCCACCGCGGCGGACAATTCCTTTTGGTAGGCCGCGGCAAAATCCGCCAGGAAGTGGTCGTGGTCCGGCAGCAGCGCATAGGCCGTGCCGCCCACCCGGCCAAAGGCCCGCAGCGTATCAAAGTAGCCGAGGGTGATGTTGCGCGCCGCACGCCGGCCGTCAAAATCCAGCATCGGGCCCAGGTCCCAGTGGCTCCGCACCACCCGGGTGGGCAGGCCGGTGCGGTTCGGGCGGGTATGGCCCCACCCTTCAATGTCAATGGCGACAAGCTCGGTCGCCCCCATCGAAGCCGCCAAGTCCAGCGGCATGTTGTCGCGCCAGCCGCCGTCAATGTATTTGACGCCGTCGATCACGCGGGGGCGCAGCGCCGGGAAACAGGCGCTTGAGGCAAGCATATATTCTTTCAGCTTTCCGCGGGGGATCTCCGCCAGCGGGCAAGGCACGCTTTTCAGCGTGTTCATCTCGGTCATCACCAGGCCGTACCCGATCGGCGCGGCGCGCATAGCCTCCTCATCAATATAGCGGTCAATCGTCTCGCCCAGGGGTTCCAGATCCAGCCCGCCGCCGCGCAGCACATCCAGCAGGTAAGCCTGCAGCTCTTCCGGCGATTTGCCCTGCGGGGTTTCCAGCACGCCGTGGATGTCAAGGCTTTTCCAGAGCTCGGCAGCTTCCTCCACTTTGCCCACGACAAAGAGCGCTGCGTTCAGGCAGCCGACGCTGGTTCCGGTGATAAGGTCCGGCATCCATCCGATTTCCTGCAAAGCCTGGTACGCGCCGATCTGGTAGGCGCCCTTGGCGCCGCCGCCGGCCAGCACCAGGCCGCGGATCGGCCGGGATTCAGGCTGGGTCATTGCGGATTCCCCCTCTCGTGACTTTATACTAGACATTATAGCACGGCTGTGTTAAAAATTCCATCGATTTGCGCGCTGTTTTTGAAACTTTTCTGAATCTTTTTTGTTTCTCAAACGATTACCCCGCGCCGGTTCGGGTTCGGCGCGGGGTAATTTCATTTTTTGTTTACTCTATTTTTATTTGATTTCAATTCAAAGTTTTTACAGGCCAAATCATCCGATATACATCGTTATACAATCATATCTTTTGTTGTATTTTCTGCTTTTTACCGCAAATCATTTTCCACGTCAATTTCTATCAATTTTGACATTCTTGTATCGTAATTGCCGTATTTTTTATACCGTCCCTTTATTCAATGAGCATCGCGTCGCCGAAAGAGAAGAACCGGTAGCGCTGCGCGACCGCCACGCGGTAGGCTTCCATTGTTTTATCGTAACCATAAAAGGCTGCAATCAACATAATCAGCGTGCTTTCCGGCAGGTGAAAGTTCGTAATCAGCGCATCGATGGCGTGCAGTTCAACGCCGGGGTACAGGAAAATATCGGTGTTGCCGCTGCAGGGCTGGATCTTGCCATACCGGGCCCAGACTGCTTCCAGGGTGCGGCAGCTTGTGGTGCCGACAGCCACCACCCGGTGGCCCGCCGCCCGCGCTTCGTTGATGGCCGCAGCGGCCTCCTCCTCCACGCAGTACCATTCGGTGTGCATATGGTGGTCCTCGATTTCCTCCTCACTGACCGGGCGGAAAGTGCCAAGCCCGACATGCAGCGTAACCTCGACAACCTTGACCCCCTTGGCGCGGATCTCTGCAAGCAGCTCAGGGGTAAAGTGCAGGCCGGCCGTCGGCGCGGCGGCGCTGCCAAGCTCCTTCGCATAGACCGTCTGGTACTGGCTCTGGTCCTCGAGCTGTTTGGTGATGTAGGGGGGCAGCGGCATTTTGCCGAAGGCGTCAAGCTTTTCATACAGGGTCTCGGTGTCATAGGTAAAGGTGACAAGCTTGTTGCCTTCGGGCAGCGTCTGGTCCACCGTGGCCGTCAGGCTGCCATCGCCAAATGAAAGCCGGGTGCCGGCCTGCATGCGGCGGCCCGGGCGGGCCAGGCATTCCCATGTATCGCCGCGCACCTGGCGCAGCAGCAGCAATTCACAGACCGCGCCTGTCGGCACCTTGGTGCCGATCAGCCGGGCCGGCAGCACCTTGGAATTGTTGACAACCAGCACATCACCGGCCTGCAGGTATTCGGGCAGGTCGTGGAAAATGCGGTGCTCGATCGCATCGCTGTTGCGGTGCAGCACCATCAGGCGGGCGGAATCCCGCGGGTCGGCAGGTTCCTGTGCAATGAGTTCTTTGGGCAGGTCGTACCAGAAATCTTTTTTCAGCATGGTTCTTTTCCTTTTTATAATCAGGTGACAGGGCGGCATGGGCACGGCGGAAAAATTCTGCCGTTTTTCGTTGACAACCGCCCCCCGCAATGGTATGATGGTGGCATTACACAGAGGCGCGGGCAACATGAGTAAGCGCGGTGTAACGGGCCGGCCAGGCCGCCGCATGAAAGGGTTGTCTGCCGAAGGCAATGTACGGCACGCATTGCCTGGGCCCGCTGCCGAACAGGGACGGGACTGTCACATCGTTTGCGGTGTGTTGCGCTGTGTGGCAATATATGATTATATTGCATTTTGTGCCGGTTTTCAAGCCGGTTTTTTTATTGTCCGTCGGCAGGTTTTGCCGTTTCCGGCCGGGCAAAATTGTCTGCCAGGCACTTCCCCGCCATTGCCGCATACAATGGGTACGGGGCGGGCCGCCAGGCCGGGCGCCGCGCCCGGCCGCACAGGGAAAGGAAGCGTTCCTATGAAACAGTACAAAGTAGGCGTTGTGGGCGCCACCGGCATGGTGGGCCAGCGGTTTGTGACCTTGCTTGCCGACCACCCGTGGTTTCGGCTGACGGCGTTGGCCGCCTCGGCGCGGTCGGCCGGCAAAACCTATGCCGAAGCCGTGGGCCCGCGCTGGGCGATGAGCACCCCGATGCCCGAGCAGGTCAAAGATATGGTTGTGCTGGATGCCGCCGACGTGAACGCAGTGGCAAGCCAGGTGGATTTTGTCTTCTGCGCGGTCAACATGAAAAAAGAGGAGATCAAAGCGCTGGAGGAAGCCTACGCCAAAGCGGAGTGCCCGGTTGTTTCAAACAACAGCGCCCACCGCATGACCCCCGATGTGCCGATGGTTGTGCCCGAAATCAACGCCGACCACATCGAGATCATCCCGGCGCAGCGCCGCCGCCTTGGCACCAAGCGCGGGTTCATTGCGGTCAAGAGCAACTGCAGTTTGCAGAGCTATGTCCCTGCGCTGCACCCGCTGCGCGGCTACGGCATTACCGAGTGCCTTGTCTGCACCTACCAGGCAATTTCGGGCGCCGGCAAGACGTTTGAGACCTTCCCCGACATTCTCGACAACGTAATCCCCTACATCGGCGGCGAGGAAGAGAAGAGCGAGCAGGAGCCCCTCAAGCTCTGGGGGCACATCGAGGGCGACCGCATCGTCCCGGCAGACGGCCCCTCCTTCACGGCGCAATGCCTGCGGGTACCGGTTTCGGACGGCCACATGGGCGCGGTGTTCGTGCGCTTTGAGAAAAAGCCCGCAAAGGAAGAAATCCTCAAGGCCTGGGCTGAATTCCGCGGCCCCGCGCAGGAGCTCAACCTGCCCAGCGCCCCCAAACAGTTCCTGCATTATTTCAGCGAACCCGACCGCCCGCAGCCCAAGCTGGACCGGATGCTGGAAAACGGCATGGCCGTGAGCATCGGCCGCCTGCGGGAAGACACCCAGTACGATTACAAATTTGTCTGCCTGTCCCACAACACGCTGCGCGGCGCGGCCGGCGGCGCGGTGCTGCTGGCCGAACTGCTGGCGGCGAAGGGCTACTTTGACTAAGGTGTATCCGGCAAAATCCCCAGCACCTTGGGTTGAACCGATACACCCGGAATTGAGGTTTCACCATGAAGCAACCTGTTTTTACCGGCGCCGGGGTGGCTATCATCACCCCGATGTTCCCGGACGGCACCGTCAACTTTGACGAGCTCGGCCGCCTGATTGACGACCAGATCGCCCACGGCACCGACGCCATCATCATCTGCGGCACCACCGGCGAATCCGCCACCTTAACCCATGAGGAACACGCCGAGTGCATCCGCTACGCGGTCGAGCGCACCGCCAAGCGGGTGCCGGTCGTGGCGGGGACCGGCTCAAACGACACGGCTTACGCCATCACCCTCTCGCAGCATGCCGAAGCCGTCGGCGCCGACGCGCTGCTGCTTGTGACCCCTTACTACAACAAGGCGAGCCAGCGCGGGCTGATCCGGCATTTCACCGCAATCGCGAACGCCGTGCACCTGCCCTGCATCCTGTACAATGTGCCAAGCCGCACCGGCTGCAACCTGCTGCCGGCCACCCTGGCCGAGCTGGCTAAAATCCCAAACATCAACGGCGTTAAGGAGGCCAGCGGCAGCCTTGCGCAGGCCAGCGAGATCGCGGCCCTCTGCGGCGACGAGCTGAACCTCTATTCGGGCGAGGACGGGCTGATCCTGCCGATCCTCGCGCTCGGCGGCAAGGGGGTTATCAGCGTGCTGAGCAACGTGGCCCCGCAGTACACCCATGACCTGTGCGCGGCCTGGTTTGCCGGCGATGTGGCCCGCTGCCGCAAAATGCAGCTGGACGCGCTGCCGCTGGTGCACGCCCTGTTTGCCGATGTGAACCCGATCCCCGTGAAGTGGGCAATGAACCGGCTGGGCTGGGCGGCCGGCCCGCTGCGGTTGCCGATGTGCGACCCCGATGAGGGCGTGCAGCGCCAGCTTGAAACCGCAATGCGGGATTTTGGAATCCTGAAAGAGTAAGACGACGCAGGGCCCGCCGGCCACCGCGCAGGCGGCCGGCAGGCCCTGCGGTTTTGAAAAGGAAGTGCACCATGACCAACATCATTTTGCAGGGTATCGGCGGGCGGATGGGCCGCGCGCTGCTTGAAAAAATCGCGGCGCGGGATGACTGCCGTGTCGTCGCCGGCATTGACCAGCAGTCCGGCCAAATCGGCGAAACCCCTGTCTATGCCAGCCTTGACGACCTGCCGGCTTCGGCCCGCGGCGTTGTGATTGATTTTTCCTCCCCCGCCGGGGCGACGGCCGCGGCACGGTACGGGGCCGAGCACGGCCTGCCCTGCGTGCTCTGCTCGACCGGGCTTTCGAAAGAGCAGGAAGCCGAGATCGAGGCCGCGAGCGAGCGGGTCGCGATCTTCCGCAGCGCCAATATGTCGCTTGGCATCAATGTGCTGATCGAGCTCTGCAAACGCGCGCAGGCGCTGCTCGGGGCCGAGTTCGACATTGAGATCGTCGAAAAGCACCACCACAACAAGCTTGACGCGCCGAGCGGCACCGCTCTGATGATTGCCGATGCGATCAACGCCCAGGCCGGCGGCGCGTATGAATATGTGTATGACCGGCACGACGTGCGCCAGAAGCGCGGCGCGCAGGAGCTTGGTATCGCTTCGGTACGGGGCGGGGGGATTGTCGGCGACCACGACGTGCTGTTCTGCGGGCCGGAGGAAGTGCTGACCATCGCCCACACCGCTCAAAGCCGCGGCGTCTTTGCCGACGGCGCGGTGCAGGCGGCACTCTTCCTCGACGGACAGGCGGCCGGCTACTACACAATGAGCGATCTTTTGCGGGGGAAACTGGGATGAAGATACGTCTGCGCGGGCTGGCCCCGGTTCTGGCCGCCCTGCTGGTGGCGGGCTGCGGCGCGCCGCCCTCGACCGAGACGGCGCCTGCCCCCACAACCGCCCCCACCGCCGCGCCGACGCCCGAACCCACACCGGAACCCACGCCGATGGTGGAAACCGTGCGGTTTTCGGCCAGCGGGGACAACCTGATCCATGAGGGGCTTTACAACCAGGCCCGCGCCCGTACCGGCGGCGAAGGGTACGACTTCGCCCCGGCCTACGAGGCAATGCGCAGCTTTTACGAAGCGCACGACGTGAACTGGCTCAACCAGGAGACCCTTGTCAACGACGCCTACGAACCGAGCGGCTATCCGATGTTTTCAACCCCCGGCGATATCACGAACGCTTTGTACGATATCGGCTTCCGGGTGTTCAGCCTTTCGAACAACCACAGCTACGACAAAGGCGCGGGCGGGATCGCCGCCTCGCGCGAGCACTGGGCCGCGATGCCGGGGGATGTCGTCACCGCCGGGTTCTATAACCTCGCCGACCCGACCGCCGGCCTCGCGACCCAAACCGTCAACGGCATCACGATCGGCTATCTCTCCTGGACCGAGAGCACCAACGGCCTGCCGACGCCGGCCGACAGCGAGTACGGCGTCATCTACCTTGACGACCGCGAGACGATGGCCGCCCAGATCGCGGCGCTGCGCCCGGCCTGCGATGTGCTCATCGCGAGCTGCCACTGGGGCGTGGAGGGCAGCCACACCGTGACCGATGCCCAGCGCGAGACCGCCCAGTGGCTGGCCGACCAGGGGGTTGACCTTGTCATCGGCACCCACCCGCATGTAACCCAGGGGGCCGAATGGCTTGACGCGGCCGACGGAACCCCGGCGTTCGTGGCCTACTCGCTCGGGAATTTCATCAGCGCGCAGGCGCAGTACGACAATATGATCGGGGCGCTGCTCTCGATCGAATTTGTCAAGACGACCGCGCCGGACGGCAGCGTGCGCGTGGCGCTGCAAAACCCGGCCCTGATCCCGACCGTGACCCAGTACGAGACCGGCTACGCGGACATCCGTGTTCTGCCCTTCAGCGCCTATACCGATGAACTTGGCGCGGCGCACGGCAATTTCCAGATGGATCGCGCCGGCATCGAGGCCGTTTTGCGCGGCAGCATTGAGGAAGAGTTTTTGGATCTGGAAACGGTTTGGTAATTCCGCAGGGGCGGATGCCCGCATCCGCCCGCGTTTTCCCCGCCGCAGCCTTCTGCGGGCGAGCCACGCTTGCCCTTACCTACTCTTGAATAAACGAAAGGACGGGATGCCCCATGTATGGCGTCAGCAAGATCACCAGCGAACCGGACATCATGCTCACAACCTTTCCCGGCGCGCAGTACAGCGCCCAGAGCCTGGCTGAACACCTGGAAGTGTTTGCCAAAGCGGGCATCGTTGTGGATATGATCTGCCAGAGCGCCCCACGCGGCGCCGAGGTGGATTTCAGCTTCACGACAAGCTATGCCAACCTGCCCGCCGTGATGGCCGCCCTGCCCGAAGCCGCCAAGGCCCACCCGCCGCTGATTTCAGGCGGTTACAGCAAGGTCAACCTGTTCGGTGAAGAGATGGTCACAAGCTGCGGCGTGGCTGCCCGCGCGCTGCGGGCGCTGGCCGGCGCCGGGGTGGAGATTGCCCTGATAACAACAAGTGATCTGGACATTTCGCTGCTGGTGCGCCAGCAGGACGAGGACACTGCGCTTGAAGTGCTGCGCGAAGCGTTTGCGTTGTAAAAAGCGAAGAGGAGGCAGGCAAACGCCCGCCTCCTCTTCGCTTTTACAGTAGGAAGGAAATGTCAGTTGGAAGGCTGCGCGGCTGCGCAGAAGATCGGTTTTGCCGGCGATCCAGTACAGGTCAAGCAAGCCGCTGACAAACTGGCTGAGCACGGTGGCCCAGGCCGCGCCGGCCACACCCCAGCCGAACGGCGCGATGAACAGCCAGTCAAGGAAGATGTTCAGCACGCTGGAAAAGGCCAGGAAGTAAAACGGGTGGCGCGAACCCCCCGCAGCCCGCAGCGCGCCGGAGGCAAAGTTGTAGAGCATGGCGGCCGGTATGCCGGCAAACATAATCAGGATATAGGTGCGCGCATCGGCAAAGATATCCGCCGGGGTGCCCACCAGCGGCAGAGAAAACCGCAGAATCTGGGGCAGCGGACGCCCGCAGGTCAGGTCCATCGCCGCCTGGAATTGCTTCATTTCCAATCTCCTCCCGGTCTTTCGTTTGAGAATGATGAAGGTTTCGCTAAGGTGTCTTGAGTAGTGATAAGGAAGTAATCGTATCTTGCAGGGCGGCATAGCGTGTGGCTATGCCGTTCTGCCTTTTCTTTGCCGTTCAATCACTTGACTGTCGTTAGGAAGATTTACTTCCCCAATAAAGTTCCAAACAATCTGTACTTTCTGTCGGCGGTGGCCGCTGGACTTGTCCGGCGCATGGACTATGATTTTCTTCACAAACTCATTCACTATCGTAGGGGTTAGTTCTTTCACGCCCACATACTTGCGAATGACGGCGGCAAAGTTGTCAAAGTCTGCCTTGTCCTGCTCGAAGATATGAACAGCGTTTTGCTCTGCATAAACAAACTCCGTCAATTCTTTCTGCTCGGCTTCATACTCCGCAGACAATTTCAAAAACCGTTCGTGGCTGATTGTTCCGTTTACATCATCTTCATAAATCCGCTTGAAAATCCGGTCAAGTTCGG